>JAABUS010000578.1_pt1 | contig 91686 bp, 23 predicted proteins | sample 5560161 | NCBI WGS metagenome assembly JAABUS01 (sample SAMN10711885, study PRJNA513376) | rock metagenome | isolation source: Antarctica rocks | place: Antarctica: Victoria Land, Trio Nunatak nord | collected 2016-01-04
TTCGACTGGAGGGGGCGGGGTGGAATCAGAGGCAGCGGGCAAGGGTCTGTAGTGGGTGTTCGGAGGTAAAGAGGGTGCTGGTTTCGGAGCCAGAGATGTGAGAGGATGGGTTTTCGATGGGGGTGTACTGTTGAGTTGGTGGAGATATATGGGGGAGGGGAGGGTGGGTCTACTGGGGATGGATGGATGAGGATGGGATGGGAATGGAGGTGGGAAAGGGAGGGCGGGGGGGGAGGGGAGGGGGATCGCAGGTCGATGCGAGAGCGAAGCGTAGGGTGAGATAATGTAATATCTTTAAGATACGGGCTCTTTTATTCGAATAGGATTTGTACAGAAGCAGTGTGGATGGAGGTACTTTGTACTATGTATTTGTTACTGAGTGGAGCTATGTGCGGTCGTAAACACGTCTATCGTTTATCTACATAACATTGCGTGGTGAGAATATGTACGACAGCATCATCCATCCATCAACCCACATTGGAGCTTTGCCGTATCTGCGATGTCTTGAGATGATAGGAAGGGGAGTTCCTCAAGGCAGTACAGACCCCATACTGAACGGCATCGACCACGACATGTCCCCGTTCCCCTGTATTCCAGCCGAGGAACCATCATCCCACGTCGCCGTGCTCTTGAGGAACTCGTCCCAGCCCTCGAGGTCCATGGGATCCACATTCGGGGCAAAGTCCATGTCGGGCAGCGCTCCGTACGCAGCCGAGTAGTCCAGACCGGCCATGGCCTGCGTTGTTGGCATTGACATAGGATCCGGCGGCACAGCAGATGGTGGCGGTGGTTGTGGTACGTCTTCGAGCTTCAGGGTGCTCATATCACTCAGCCCCGTTGAACATCTCGCTTTGTCTTGTTGTTGTTCCTGTCGTTGTTGTCGGGCTTGGTCGGGATGCATTCTCTCATACCGCGCCCTCGCGGCCTGGGCCTTCGCATGTAACTTCTTCAGCGGCCGCCACAATGTCCCCTTCCTGCTGTCTGCAATGCGATCGCCCAGTCTCTCCATCATCGTATCTATAGCCGCCCACGCACGATCCGCGTACGGCCCCCCGGGTTCTACGCACAGCTCCGCCAGCACGACAGCCAGCGGATGCCACTGAACGTAGGTCTTAATGAACCATCGGAAATGAGCGGCGTGCTCGTCACGCTCGACGGCTTCGCTTTGCTCCAGCAGATCAACGGCCAGTTTCATGTTTGCTGTTCTGTTGCGCTCGGATTCCGGGACCAGGCGCCGGCGTTCCAATGGGTATTGCAGGAGAAGCTGCATTTTTAGGCCGATTAGAGTGGCAATAGTTTTGCAGACCCAGTAGAGGGGAACAGAGGTATCGCAGTGGACGAGGTATTTGTCATGCAGAAGCTGCCGCAGCTCTTCGGTCTGCGCTTTCCTGCGGTACCAGTCCGCGATGCCTTCCTCTTGTGTACCGGCGTTATGGTCAGGCAAAGCGAAAACTCGTGCGAAGACCGAAGCTTCGAGTGTGATGAGGTTGAACGTCATTTCTGTGCAACCCACCCGGTCGTAGATCTCTGAAAAGCTCAGAGGGCCGATGTCTGCGTCGTTGACGTTGCAGGGGATTTTGGTGTCGAAAGAATTTGGGACGATCATGGATGCTGAGCCTCTGTCTTCGGATGATCTTACGTCGAGAACGTTGATTTCGAACCAGAGGCGGCGACGCATCTCGGCTTCAAAGGGGGAGAAGGCGGAGACGGCAGCTTCGCTGTTGAGGCCTAGGGAGTGGGCGAGGCGGATGGCGAGGGCGATCAGTGTCCATGTTGATCGATTTTCGCTATGGCTACGTATGCATAACTAGACACCCATCAGCTTCCAGTAGACTAGTGTTGGGACTTCCAGTGCTAGCGTGGTGGTTGTAGCTGGAAAACAAAAGTGACTCGGCAGGAAACGTGCCTTTGCTCGATCCATAAGCCATTCAGGTAGGTGTAACACCTCTCGATCCGCGTTATTTGCCTGTTCAAATAAGAGATACTGCTCACCAAGTAGATGGCAAAGGCTTGTAAGGTCACGAGCTCCAGGCTGCCCAGAAAGTCTGCATTTGCCAACGCAGCTTCAGTGCCATATTTGAACTGAGCCAAAAGCTTGTCTCGTTGCTGTCCAAGTATTCGCAAGCATTGCTCCTCACTCAGGCTAGTACTAGCCGTGAGGTAGATTGCAAACATCAAAGCCTCCAGCCCACTATCAATCGGGCCATTGGCCACATTGTCTGCAGCTGCCAGCACGGCAGCTGAACACGTCGGCTTATGCAAAACCTTGAACAGCGGATCGACGTTGTTGAAGTATGTTTCAAGAAGAATAGCTATCTGAGGGGAGAAAGGGTGTAATGATCGTAGATCCGTGATCTGCCCTCTACTTCCAAAGACAAAATGAGTGTCGGGGAACGGTGAGCTTGTGGACGGACTGAGCGATTGATGGGATTCTGGTTCGTCTTCGTCTTCGGAGGGCTCGTCTAGTAGTTGCCTGAGGCCACCGACCTGTACATTGAAGTTAGTCACACCGTGAGAATTGACTAATTCGCGCAAAAACCCGGCCATTCCTCATATTAGCCATGCCCCGGGATAAGCTCTTCTAGACGCCAGTCCTCGCGCACAGAAGGCAGAGTCGGGCATTGGTCATTCCAGGGCGTATGTGTTCGTCAGACATAAGTGGAAAAAGGTGCATTTCTGCTCTAAATTGCTGGTATAACTTGGCCGAATACCGAGAAGGCTCTGCTTCATGCATGGCTTCTCAGAAAAGAAAAGGACTGTCTGCAAATCACAGGGGGAATGGTCTGAGACGGACCAGCCATCGACATGTTGAGACGTGATCCTACGCATTCAAAGGGAACCCATATAAACGACATACCAGGAAGACTAACCTCACCGCTCAAGCTCGACCAAAAGTTGCTACTCAAAGATCGAGTACCGTCTAATTTGAGCAATGGCTCGGGACCCTTGGAACTTGGTGACTGTGGTGACTGGCTTGAGGATTGTCGATGTGGCTCCGGCCGCTGGGAGTCAGAAGTATCATCGCGTGCGTCTGCCTCTTGAAGCAGCGCATGTGCAGCACCCTCTCCTCCCAGCTTGCTCATCAAGCCCTCCAACCTGTTCAGCCGTTTTGCGATCTCCACATTCCGTGCTCTTGACCCTCCCTGCTTGCCCCGAGGCTTGAACGGGCGGGTTGGGAAGACGCATTCTATGTTGGAGCGGCGGCAGGCGGAGCAGGGAGCGGTCTTGTCGCATTTGACCTTACGGTGGCGACAATTCGTACAGCTGAGCTGCGCAGGTTTAGAGGAGGTCGGCTCCATGGGGGGTGACAGTAAACCTATGTGCTGGAGGAATTCGCAAGTCAATGGCAGGCTGGTGACTCCATTGATAGAGCATTCGCGCAGAAGACTTTGTGCTGTTCCAGAAAGTGTACAAAAGCCAGGAATGAGCGTGTCATCGGCGAAGAAGTGAGTTCGATGTTAATGGTGCTGCCTGATGACTACATGGGCGATGAGGTAAAGTAATAATAAGGTAGTGATCTAAACGCCGCATCATGCATAAACGCCGGGATCCGCTACGACGGTCATGTGCTAGCTTTGATACTCCACTCCAGGCACAGTACTTGACTTGCTTGAGCGGGTGCATTGGCTTCACAGTCAAAACAAGGTTTGAAGCCGTGGTAAGAATGTTCAGTCTATCTACAGAGTTGACCATCGAAGTCATTAGTGAGCATGTACCTTCCCATCATGACCATCTTTTTCGTTTATGCCGACACAGTGAGCTATGGAATCCACGGACACTCAAAACATCAATCACCGGCTCCGCTACATAGACCAAAAGCGAAAACATACACCTTTAGCGTCCTGTAGGCCTGCTCTTTCCTGCACCGGACGACCTGGGAAAGTCAGCGCAATTCGCGCCGTCAAGCATTATCACTTACACGCTGATCCTCCTGGCAATGTTCGTGAGGTTCGTATCGTTTTCGGCTTCCTTGTCGGCCCTCTGAAAGGCCTCTTTCCGATCTTCCATGCTCTTCCTCGTCACCTCATCGTGCGTAGGCGGTAGTCGCTCGTTCTGGATGTCGACCTTCCGTGCATCTTCAAAGTTGTGGATTGCTTGCTTGATCCCTTCGGCGCCCAGCATCAGGGTCCCAGCCGGAAGACGTCCACCAGATGCAGTCTTCAGTTCCGTGACTCTCTCAGACTCCTCTCGAAGGACCTGGAACACCCGAGACAGACGGCCGATGGCTAGGATCTTGTTCTTGATCGCTCTTCTCTTCGCTTCTGTTGATTCGGGATCATATATCGGTATTGGTGGAGATGCTGGTGCAGTCGGTGGCGTGGGCTCTGGGTCATCGAGCTCTTCCTTGGAGCAGGTGTTCAGGATTGCGATCAGCATATCAGTGATCTTCTCGCCTACAAATGGTAGCGACCAGGTAAAGACGTCCATGAAGTTAGGTAGCCAGTACGGGTGGGGCGTGCAGTTGAATTGTCGGATGTTCATGACGTTATTCTCGTACTTCAGTACGGCGGCCTTATTGTTATATACGTCGAGATAGTTTGGGGCGCTGAAGATCGTCATAACGCTGGGAAAACCGGTAGTCCTCGTCTTGCGGTACATTCGGTAACCAGCATCTTGGGCCTCATGTGCCCGAATGATGGAAAGTAGATTATTCTTCTCAAGGAAAGCACAAGCAGCAGGGTATGAAAAGAAGTATGAGCAGCCTCGAACGTGATTATGCACAAAAAATTCCGAAGTCTTTTCTTGGCCAAACTCTTCTAGAGGATCAGCCCATAGGATGTCGCACATTAATCCGTGGGTAGGTGGCTCGCGAAAGCGATCAATCTACAAAGATTAGCCTACGTTTATGGGTCCAATTCTACTCTGGACTCACGGTCTTGAGGTCGTCAAGTGTATGCAATTCCGGGCTCAGCCCCCCGTGTATACACAGGAATTGCTTGTTCATGATCGCGGCTAGGGGCAAAGCGCAGAAGGACTCCATGCATGCGTCGTAGACTTTTTCCGAGTATTTGTGCTTACATTCCAACTTGAAGGTAAAGTAGTCCGTCAGGTGTCTGCATTCATGGTTGCCTCTAAGCAGCCAAAGAGTATTTGGGTACCAGATCTTGAGTGACCACAGGTACAGTACGCACTTCTTTCATCAGCCAGTGTGAAGTCGAATATTCGCAAAACAAGCCTACCTCAATGCTAAAGTAGCCTCGGTCGACATAGTCGCCCAAAAAGAGATATCTGGTTTCCGCAGGATCGCCGCCAACCTCGAACAACTTCATCAAGTCAAAATACTGGCCATGAACGTCTCCGCAGACCGTGATCGGGGCATCCATCTCCAGTAGGTTTTCCTCCTTCTTTAGCACCTCCGTACCCAAGTGTATGATCCATAGTGCTTGTTCTTCGGTCAAGCGACCCTCGCGATAGAAATGTTGCTTTAGGAATTGGAGATTGGGCTTCGAGCGGTCTTGTGGCGACAAGAATTGCTCCTCAGATGGCGGATGGAAGGCTGGCGCTTGAACATCTTTGAAGCTGGTTAATGGGCATGCTTGTTAACTCGGGAGTGGAGCTCCATACCTTTGCAGACTCGCTCTTGTGTGCTCACTTGGGTACCATCTTCCATAGTATGTAGTGAAAAATCTATCTCAGGCACGGGACGTTTCTCGTTCACCGCCCGATCGATGTGGCTCATACCGTCCATTTTGGAGAATACCTTGGTATGCGGTTGCAATGCGACGGTTCAGAGGCAAAGAGGCTTGTGTATGAGTGCTCGCGTGCGACAATGGTGGGTAGGATCAGGCACGAACGGTTGCCGGCAATGAGAACAGTTGCTACGGCAGGGGAAAGAATTTCTTTCAACGAAGCGCTATCATAGTCGTGTCGTGAATTCGTCAGCTCCAGGTATCCCAGAATTCAGCTGGAGCCGATTGAATGTCTTCTCGCGAGCAGGCGAATGGGAGTGAAGTCGAATTTGGTGGAAAGGGTCCTCCCAGTGGTAGCCCTAAGATAGGGAGAACAGACCGCGGTCTAGATAGCGCAGAGGTGCGGCGCCAAGCACAAGAGAATCGGGTTGCCTCGGCAGTCAAAGCTGGAAAAGGTGAAAGAGAGGCGACAGAAGGAAGATCGGTAGGAGTGGATACTTTATATTGCAACGGAGAAGAGCTGGAGACTGGAGACTGGAGACTGGAATCAGGCATGGAGGCGATCAGAGCGATCTTGGTTCATTTAGGCTACCAAGCGCAGGCGAGGCGGGACCTTGTACTTTAGACAGCCGGGGCACTGCGTTCCAGCCACAGCGTCAACGTTCTCGGGCCACGTCAATCCAATTCGTCGTCATCGGCTGCAGCGTTCCGTCTGACAAGACGGAGTACTCTTAGTCTCATGTATCTGCGTATCATTGTTGCTAGCTAAACTGTCAGGATCCGCAGTGTCTCGTGAGAGTGCTTGGCACAGCCGCCTACCAAAGAACATCACCATGTATAATGAACGTAGGTTTCAACAAAACTACCCAGACCGAGGGACTTACAATTGACAGATGAACAGAGCCTCACCCTCTGCTAGCCCAGGTCCCTTTGACCGTTTCGCCCTTTATATCACTTCCTACAGCCACCACCCTACCATACACCTACAAGCCTCTGCCATCCACTCTGCCGCCCTCATCAACAGCAGATGCAAATGGTGTTGAGAGGGAAAAATATGTCCTATCTGCATCGGGTCATGCTGCTTCTCCCGAGGACATCATTGCCTCATCTCAAGCCCTTCAAGCTCACATTCAGAAGACGCAAGACGACGCGAAGAAGGCCATTAAAGACTGGGAGACGAGTCTCAGGGCAGAAGAGCTGGCAGAAAAGCGCCGAGTTGCGCCAGGATGGTTAGATAGAACAGAGAAAATACTAGAGCCAGAGAAAAAGGGTGTCATTATATCACCATCTACACCAAGTCAAGCAGCAAACAGACCAGCAAGCATTATTGACGGGCAAGATAACATGATGGAGGCTGAAACAGGGGAGCAGGACGTACAAGATGCGGCTGGAGATGAGCTCGATAGAGCGTTTGGCAGCATAGGTGTGAGATAATTTCTCTTGTTTTCAGCACCGTGCGCGTCATTGCCACGGCTGTTCGACAAGGTCAGTCAACTTTCAATGGCAAAGTCGAACCCATAAGACGGAGAAGTCGCTGCAGGGGAGGAGGTGTATGCGTTCCACACTTCAATACGCTGCACCATAAGCTTTTCTTTTCAGCATCAGCTACGATTCAAGTAAGGATGTCGCACCAGGATCGTGTCAACAGGGATTGAGCCTTACGGAAGAGCAGGATGTTTGATGCCTTGTGGACGACTACGTTGAATTTTACGCCCTACTAGGTATTTGTGGCTAGGGCGACCAGGATGCTAGCTTTGATAGAAATCACATTGCTCCGCTCGAAGATGCCTATGTACCAAGGCTTTCAAGAATTTCGTTACCACCATCCTTCTTAAAGCTTTATGGTTGGCTCCCCGCGAATTCTTTGTCTTTGCCCTAATGGTTTCGACTCTGTTATGGTAGCTCTGTTGCTATGATCAGCGCTCGAAATGGAGTATCCACCACCAGCTACTCCGAGGACTCCATACACTAATTCACAGATACCCAGCCAATATACGCCTTCTGTGGATGCGTACAGCCAAGACTTCGACGATTCCAGAGCACATGGATCTGACCCGCGTCATAACACTGACAACACATCCTTGATGAACGCGAGTTCGCAGCTCAACCAGGGCCACAGTGCGGTTTACGATTCTTATCCCAACATGCCCTCATTCGGGATCAACGCACAAGGGGGCGACAATACGCTTATGATCAATCTAAGCGAACAACCCAACAATGGCCATAATACACAACTTGATTCTCTATCGGACACAATCTCGGTTGCGCCTAGCACATACGACTGCACCTTAGTGGCGAATCTAGGGCAGCAAGTCAACGGTGACCACAGCGCAGGACACACGTTCCCACGTAACACGAATCAGCGGTTCAACACTGGCCACGACTCGCTCCCCAGGTTTCTTCCCAACACCAGCCAGCAATTCGACCATGGCCACGATGCCCGATACAACGATATTCCGACTACGCCCTCCGCCGAGCTCGGAACGTATGGCAGCAACATATCCATGACCAACGCAAGCCAGCAACCCAATCATACCCACGATGTCTTTCACATTGCGCCTGTTAGTGCGAACCAACAGTACAATCATAGCTACAGGGCGATTCAGGATCGCTCTCTCAGCTCTCCCAGCACAAGCCACCAATCAAACTATGACTATACTGTAGTTCGTACTGATCAACCCATGGCAATACAGCGATCCAACTATGGCTTTAATGCACTTCACAGCATTCCTTCCAACACGGGTCAACGGATCAACCATGAACACAACGCATTCCACAATTCTACACTCAACACGCCCGTAAATGGTCCACCTACAAGCAGGAACTACGAGAATGGGGGTTATCTAGTTCTCAATACACCAGAATCAGATATTCCCATTGACCCAGCGCTCACAGCTATCCCAATACCGATCGATGAACCGCTCTCTCACCGAGCTCGTCCAGACTTCGTTCCCGCAATGCTCCGAGCCGCATCCAATCCTCGCTCAAGGCTCCAGCGCGCCCCACTGTACATAGGCGGAGGAGTCTTCAGCCTATCCGAGCAAAGAATCATCATCCTCGGCCGACACCTGCTTGGTTACACAGCTGAGCACATAGCTCCGGTATTCGGACTTCAAGAGGATGGAAGTGGTGAACCTGTAAAGACGGCGGAAGTGATCGAGGCAGCTTATGAGTTCTTGAAAGACGGCAGAATGTATCAGGGAAGTACTGGGTTGTGGGCGGAGGCTGATGATATGGTATCAGCCCGGCTCGACGTCAAGATTCGAGCAGCCCGCCAGAAGCAGGTCAGGGTGCAGGTGGAACGAATGAAATGCGAGTCAGTCGCACATTCATTGTCTGCGAGATCCAGGCGGTGCTAATTGCACTGCAGGGGGGCTGTCAAACTGAGTGAAAGTCGGGCCAACATAGCGTTCATGGATAACGAGTTGGAGAAAGAGCAAGCTTTCTTTATGCGTCAATCGCAAGAGATGCAACCATTCTATTCTAGAACGGTTACCGTTAACGACTCAGCAACGACCATTTCTGGTACACGAGACTAGCCATGGGCTGCGCGAAGAAGATACATTGTCATAGTTTTCGGGTGATGGCGTAATCGTGTTTGCACAATTCAGTATGCTAGGTACATACACAGCATCAGATAGTTACCCATAGTGACACTTAGAAAGGATTGATCATATTCATCTACGTGGTGAGACCAATGTAATACTAAAATTAGCCCGGCACTCATCTTATGTACTCCCAACTCAACTCACAGTTTCTTTCGTAATCTGAGAGCAGTGGATTGACATCTCTTGTGCTCTTAGGCTCTTATTGAGATACTGTTGAGGCACAGTAGAGTATGTTATATGAATGGTCTCAAGACACGGGACCTTCTAAGTCACATATCCCTAGCCGGCGATCAAGCCCTAGACACCGATCTTAGCTTCTTGCCCGAAGATTGAATGCTCAGACATCAATTGTGCTCTAATGTGCCACTCATTCAGGATATTTGACCATCATGGAAGTAATACATACCACCCCAACCACAGAATCGTTCGTATCCCTCTCCACCCACCAATCGCAAACTCCCGAGTCATTCTTCTCCGGGCCCCCCGTGCTCTACCACCATTCTCCGTCAGCGACCCTCAAAACCCATGCCAGCGAGCTCGTCACAACTCCTGCTCTCCATTCACTCTTTGATCTCTCTCAAGCTCCAATGAACGGAAGCGCGGCCGTCAATGCGTATCCCCACGACGCGGAAGAGGAGCATGAAGTCGAGGCGCAGGGAGTCGATATATGGGTATCTTCAGAGTATATGGCTGCTCAACAACACAGCAGGAGTAGAGAGCTGATGATGATTGATTAGGCGACTCGTTCTCTTCTCCCCTTCGAAACAAGCCGGCCTCTCAATCCCATACCCTTCCATTTCTCTACACGCTATCCAAAGCTCCACCCCCCCCTCGCTCTTCCTCCAACTCCTCACCCAATCTTCGACCTTCGATGACCATGACCCTGACGCTACTGTCTCCCTGATTATAACGCCCAGCGCGGCCCCAATGAACCCTCCCGTACTTCACAGTACAGAGACAACCGCTCCTCAACCTAGCCCGGCACAACTTTTTTACGCCGCTTTGAGCGACTGCGCAAACCTACACCCTGATCCGGCATCTCCGGGCTCGGGTGAAGGAGACGGTGGTACGCAGCCAAACATCATATTCGAAGGCGATGCTCAACCTCCGTTTTCGACGCTCAATAGCACGGCTGATGGGCAGCAGACGGCGTTACCTCCTGCGATGCCAGGAAGTGGGGGCTGGATTACAGCGGAGAACGTCAACGAATACTTTGATGAGGAGGGAAATTGGAGAGGTGCGGGGGAGGGGTTGGGAGAAGGTGCGGGAAGTGTCAGAAGGCGGGAAGAGGACGATGGAGAGGTCAATGGACATGGTGGGTCGGAAGAGATAGAAGGAGAAGAGACGAAGTGGAGGAGGACGGACTGACAGGGGCATGAATTGGTAGGATAACCACTCTCTTCTCAAAAATCATTGCGACGAAGGACTTTAACGACATTTCAACTGCACAGCCGGGCTATCAGGACCTTCACGAATTAACTAACATCAATCTCGCGCCGATTGAACACATGGCACTACCATCAATCAGACTTGCTATAACAAGATGTCAAACATCAATCTTCGCCATGCGCACCGGCCAGCGGACGAGCCAATCCGAAAGCGCCGTATAACAAGGTCTGGATGATGTCCAGAGCAACTTGGCGAAACGGGCGCTGGTCTTGTTTTACCGAAACCTCGGACTTCTCATGGTTGGACAGATGGCCCAGGCTGCTGAGATGATAGCAGATCTCCTACTGAAGGCAAGAAAGGCCACACGTCTACCAGAAGAGTGTGAAAGCCTCATGGTACGATGCGTCAACGCAGCTGAAAGTGCCTTCTTCGAAAGACCATCTCTGCATAATATCGGCAGGACGTACGGTGCTATCCGTATCCTCTATTTGATGGCGGAGATTGACAATAGACTCTTCGGATTTATTGAGTTCAAGTCTAACACTAAACCTGAAGCTTGAGCAATCCTTAGTCAAGCTTGTTGATAAGATATTATACAAAGTGGTGCCAAATTGAACATTGAATACGTATCTCCAGAAGCGCCGGGCAGTATTCTACGGCAGGGCATGCGCTTGACCTTCGACTTGAACGGTTCCTTAATATGCTCACTACCGATATTAGGATTAGATGCATCGAGTAGGTGGAAATTGATAAGGTAGCAGTGAACCTGAAGGGCCCATTGTGTGGTTCTCGAAATAGCGACGGTGGTCAGGGCCGGCTCGCTTGAGTAGCCGCTCTCCGCCAGGCGCCAGCAGCCTCAGCCTCAGCCTCATCATCCACGCCGTTGTTTCAGAATTTCACAGCCTTGTGATCGCCAGAATCCTGCGACTACAGCCTACTTTTAGAGACTTCCTCGTCCGAAGGACATCTTTATCTTGAGCGTGCATTGGACGGCAAGAAGAACATGTCGGGTAGTACAGCATGCGTCAGTGGAGATTAAGTCACGGCTAACCGCCTGCTCCATCCATGGTCCATTGGCAGGACTGGAAAGCCAAGACCGTGGAGGATTGGTCGGCTGTGCCATTGAAGGCACAATGGCCGAGCTAGCCCGCCCAAACCAATCAGCTCGCGTTTTGAGGCATGTTTCCAATCTCACAAGGCTACCAGCATGCCAAGAGTGACTCTCTTGGAGCATTTTGCTTGCCTCTCGTTCGAAGGAGCTGCCTGCATGCATGGGGAGTCGATCTGCCGTAGGCAGCGAACAGGCTTCTCCAGAAATATCGCCCAGGAAAGGTAGGCTGGAGGGCGAGGCTGTGTTTCACCTTCGGACGTCTCTTTGCTCTTATATACTCATTGAGTTCCTGCGTTGTGTCCTCTGCTTGTGTGTCATCCATTCTACCAAACTACATCTCCTGCGTTCCGCAAGACTTTTCTTTCTAGGCGCTATCCCTCTCTTATGGTGCGAGTAGTTCTGATCTCCCGATTACCCATCTCAATTTCCAGAGTACTCTGAAGTTAGCTCTCGTCGCAATCATGGTATCCAGGCCCAGCCTCTCCAAGCCAAACCTCCTCTTCTCCCTCCGCTGCTTCCAACTCTGCCTCGCTCTCGCCTTTCTCATCGTCATCTGCTACTGCAGTGTCCACCGCGGCTGGTGGAATAATGTCACGGGCGACATTGCCATCGGCGTCATAACCTCGATCATCACCCTCGCCATAATCGGGCACACTATGTTCACACAATTCCGAAGCAATCCCTTCTCCAGCCGTGGCTCGGTCTATAATATCGCTCGCTTGGTTATCGAGGTCATCACGTTCCTACTATGGGTCGCGACTGCGGTATTAATGTTCAGACACAAGGGAGGGTGCGAGGGAGATCGAGCCGTGACAGACCAGCTCTCGGGCATCACAGTCTGCTACTACAATGACAAGGACTGGAAGCTTCATTCGGATCGGCCGCAGACGCCGTGGTTTGCGGGGATTGCGTTCGATCTCGTGGAATGGTGAGTCTTCTGTTGCCTCTAGATGGCACTGTGCTAATTAAACTTGAATAGTGTCTCCTTCATACTTTCCATATTCCTGGTCTTCAAGGACAACCGCGCCAACAAGGTCTCTGGCGATGGGCCGAGCTACGCATGAGGGACCATCATGTTCCACCTATTTTCTCGCAAGTTCTGGCGTTGGGGATGGAGTAATAAGCTTTCTTTACCGATTTCAATCCACTGTCTAGGATTGTCAGATACGGAGTCATGATAGTCACCAAGCGTCTAGTTGCCTTGTGCGAAAAGCAAAACGATTATACGGTTCTATTTTCCCTCTGTATCGGTATTCCCTATGTCCTCTGAGGTCCTCTGTTGAACTGTCAGACTTGAGACGATGGGTTTTCGTAGTAAACCGATTCTCAATACAAGCTCGGTTGACTGATTCTCTACGCGTACTATCTCCCGTTTCTTACCGTCTCTGTTGCGCTCTAGAATTACCAACTCCTGCGAACCAACGCATCAACCAACACATCAGCGATGTGATCACCGATTCAAGGTATCGACGCATCTACACAACCTCCCATCGCCGTGCGCTGTCCATCTACGACCCATCAAGGTGCCTCCTAATTATTGTGCAAGCCACGGCCAAGTTCCCAAGACCTGGTACCGAAGGGTAGTAGATTAAACACAATCCTGGGGACTACTAACGCCTTTGGGAAGGAAAAGATTATCATCGACATAATAGTAAAGTAGCGCATATATTTCTTTTCACGAATTGAGAACAGCTAAGGATACCGCGGAGAGGATATTAAGCTATCCGAAGCGTATCACGCCAGCCCACGGGATGGTGACAGCTGCCAGACTTATCAACTAATTTGTCCTCACACTCTGGGCAATCTCATCTTCGAGAAATTGGGGACGACCTACCGTATCGAGAATCCTGCGCGCAGAGTAATATTTACCCCACTTCTACCCGGCTCGACTGGCAGACATTCAACCAAGACCACTTCTCGAATGTTGCCACATATCTTCCAATATGGCAGCTGAGTCGATGATTGGAGTCGGACTTCTTGGTAGTCCAGCGTCAGCATGGCTGGGCTCTCGAACTTGGGCAGTGGCTCGGTTCTTTTGTTATCGCATTTACGAGAGACCGGATCGGGGACCGAGACGTAGCCTCTTTACGTCGGCAGATCACGCCACCAATTATGGCACACTATAGGCCAAAAAGTGCATTAATTTATTTTAGACTTTTGATCTTCGAGAACTTTAGTCTTTTTGTTCTTTGTAAATTCTTCAAACTATTAGTTTACTTAATTATACTTATAATCTATGTTGTAATTAAAAGTACAAAAACAATTATTAGATTACAATTTTGTTACGATCCTAGCTCGTTACAGCCAGTATATAATCTACAGAGTAATCTGTAGCACAAAGTACAATTACTTGCATGCTCGACAACTTAATAGACAAGCATTGCTCGACACACTAATAAACAAGTTCGACATATTTAACAATAAATAGAACAAACAAAGTTCGACATATTCGACAACAAGTAAAACAAACAAAGCTCGATATATTCGATAACAAACAAAATAAACAAAAGAAATCTTCTTTAATATATAGATCTCTAAATACAACTCTTTTATAAATTGTATTTAATTTATTTTAAGTTTTAATTTATTGTTACGACTATTTAAGTTGCAAACTCTTGTTATTAAATAATTGCTTATATTGTCTAAAGATATTTACAAATCTCTTCAATAACATAACTTTCTTTAATATCTTTGTAAAAAATATTAACGTAATACTTTAAATACTCTAAGAATATTTGTATCAAGTTAACGCGTCTCTATCTTAAACATTAACTTATTAGTATTATATTAATTATCGATTATAAGAGACAACAAGATTAAGATCAATAAATCTAATATTTACTATAAAGATTGTATTAATTTGAAGAACTAGTTTATACAAATAAATATCTATTTTATCTTCTATCTTATTTTAGCAAATTAAAAGACAATTTTTGCATTAATATTTTTTAGAGAAAAAGTCTAGTATTAATTTAAGTTTAACTTACAAAAGTATTTAAAAAACAATAGCAAAAATTCTTGTATAATATTTACAAACTTCGACAACTTTAAAAAAGAGTTTCGAAGAATCTTTAAAATATTTAATAAAAAACAAATTGCAAAAAGAATAATTTAGTATTTAATTTAACAAATCTTTGCAACAAATTATATAGCTAAATTTTAAAAATATATTTATCTAATTAAATAAAGTAATATTGTATTTATAACAATATTTTAACAAGATTTTAAAAACAATCTAAAAGACAAAATTATATATAATAAAAAAATTCTTAACAATATATTTAATCTTATTAAAGTAATTATCGATTTCGACAACAAACTATATAAAAAAGCTATAAAAAAAAATACAATTAATTTCGAGAAAAAGCAAAAATCTTCTTTGAATTAACAATTAAATATTAGCAAAAAAAATTTTGTTTTAATTAGAAATACAATAATTTTAATTATTATAAATCTATATTTATAAAATTAGATTTTACTTAACAATATAAAAAGAAAAACTTTAGAAAAAAGCAAAATAACAAATTTTAAAAAACATACTATTTATATAATAAATCGAGTTACTTTGCAAAAAATTATTAATTATAAAATTTAATAAATTGTTAACAAATTAATATTATATTAAAAGAGATATTTAATAGCTAAAACAATATTAAGAAGCAAATTAATATAGAGACAAACATTCTTAAAACTAAATCGAATAACAACTACTATTTAATAAAAAATCTAAATTAGTTACAAAAAATTCTAAATAAAATATTATTAAGCAAGATATTTGTATTTACGCAAGAAGTTAATTAAATACTTAATAAAACTATAAAAGTAAAACAATTAAAAATATTATACTTTTATTTAGTAACAAACTTAAACAACAAATATAACTAAAAGAACTTTTACAAATATCTAGACAATATTACAAAGTATCTTAAGACTTTAGCTAGTTTATCGAAAAAACAACAAATAAATTAAATTGTAAATAAATACAAGAAAGCGCTAAAAAGCGATATTACTATAAAAAAAGATATTTTTAATAAAATCGAACAACAATTAAGCAATATTAATCTATTTAAATAAATAATAAAGAAAACAAAGAAATATACAATACTTAATTAAACAAAATGTTATAATAATTTATGTTAAACTTATCTAGAAAACAAAGAAGAAATTAATTAATTCTCTAGAAAGTTAAAATTATTAATTTAATATAAAAAGAAAACTTAGCGCAAATAGATATTCGAAGTAGAAGTTGCAATACAAAAACAAAGAAAAGTTTAAATTTTTTAATAAAAAATATATTAGAGAAATATAATATGTTAGTTTAATAATAACAACTAAACTTAATAGTATATATACAATATTTTATTATATTAATTAAAGTTAATAAATAACAATTTATTGCAATAATCGATTTTAATACAATAAGTAATTTTATAACTAAAGCTTTTATTAAGAGAGAAAAGTACTTTATTTAAAAGAAGTCTAACGCATACAATTTAATAATTATAAATAAAAATTTATTATTTAACAAAAATAAAAAAGTAAATAAAGAAACAAAATTATTACTAATAGCTATTTAGCAATATTACAAAAAACTAATCTTTAATATAGTAAAAATAATTATTTATAATATTATTTTAGAAATATCTTAATTAAAGCAATACAATCTAAAAATTAACTAAAATATATAAGTACTTAGATTTGCGTAATATAATTACATAATTTATATTTAATCTACGTATTAATAATATTTAATAATAAATAAAAGATTAAGTCGAAAATTAATTGCAAACAACAAATTTATATTTTTGCAAAAAAACAATTTAACAAAGTTCGATTTAACAAATATTAATAAAAATTAATTGAATTACAAAGTTAAAGTAAGTAAAGAAAATACAAATTTTCTAGAAATCTTAAACTATTTAATACAACAAAGAAATTGCTAAAATATATATTACAAATATACAACAATTAAAAGTATCTATTTTAAAAAAAACAACAACAAAGATTCTCTCTAAATATTAATTGTAAAATTACAAAATTAAATTTAAACTAAACAAGCAATTTATATTTAAACTTATATATATTTTATTTAAAAAAAAGCTCGAAGTACTTCGCAAATACTTAGTAAAAAACAAAAAAAAAGAATTTATTAAAAAATTTCAATTATAGATAGAATATTTAATTCTCTTTGTATCAAAAAAGAATAAAACTTTTTATCTATATATTAATTATCAAAAGCTAAATAATATTACAATTAAGAATTAATATTTATTATTTAATATTAACAAACTTTAGAATTAACTATTTAGAGTTAAGTACTTTATCAAATTAAACTTATAAAAAACGTACAATCAAATTAAAATAAAAATAAAAAAAGAGTAAAGAATAACTTTTTGTATATAATATAAATTATATAAATATATAATAATATTGTTTAAACTTATAAACGCTTTAATAATATATTAAAAAATAATTAATAATATATTACAACAATATTTAAATTAATTTGTTATAGTATACTTAAACAATATTATAATTTACTTAAAAATTTTAAAAAAATATATTAATTATATTTTTAAAATATTAAAATATTTAAATATAAAAAACTTATATTTTAAATTAAAGAAATACAAATTCTATTAAAAGAAAATTAATTTTTTTAAATTTGTTGTTAAACAATATAAAATATATATAAATTTCAAAAAGCTACAAACAATTAAAAAATAAAAATTATTAATAAATATTAAAAAAGTACAATTCTTTTTAAATTTTATAAACTATAATAAGAAATTTATTAAAAACTACTTAATAAATACAATATTATTAACAAATTTTACAAAAAAAAATATACTATAATTATAAAAACTCGCAGAAGAGAAATTATTTTAAAATCTTAAGTTAAAATATTTAAAAAAACTAGTACTAAAAATATACAATTTGCAATTATTAAATAAGATTAAAATTAATATATTAAATCTAGCTATTAATATATACTTTAATTAAAGATATAAAAATATATAATATTTAATAATATATTTTTCGAAAAAACTTTTGTTAATTAAACAAAATTATAATATTTACAATAAGAAATTACTTGCTATAGTAGTTTTCTTAAAATTATAAAAAGTATATACAAAAAAATTATTTAAATTTACAATTTTTACAAATTATAAGAATTTTGTATACTTTATTATTATTAAACAATTTAACAAAAAACAAATATAATAATTAAAAAGACTTAAATAATACAAGTTTAAAATATAATATATTTTAAGCAAAAATAATAACAAAGCAAACGTATTTAACAAAAGAAATAATTATATAAAAACAAAAAAATTGTTTAATTATAATATATTTAAAATTAATTAAAACAAATTATTATTAGCAAACAAATATAAGTTAAATACTATACTATAAATACTTTAAAATAATACAAAAGAGTTTTTAATAAAGAAAGAAAAACTCCAAATATTTATTAACAAAATCGACAAATATATAAAAAAATACTATAATAAATTATTGTAAAAGCACTTAAAAGTAACTAAAACTCTTTAGCTTTTATACTAGTATTATTAATTTTTACAAATAAAATAAGTTATCGAAATATATATTAAACAATATCTTAGCTATTAGCAAAACAAACATAATATATATACAAACTATAACAAAATTTAATATTAGAAATTATTTAAATTGTTATAAGATAAAGTTACAATAAACTTTATTATTAAGTTGTCTAAATTGACAAATCTAGCAATTGAAAATAGATATAATTTAATACTAGTAATAATTAATAAGCTTATTAAGTACTTATATATTATTGTATGCAAAGAGAAGTTTATTGCAAAACAGTTAAAATATATTATATTAAATCGACTTATATAGTATTACGATATACTTAAGAAATTAATTAGTAATAGAGACAAGCTCTTTACGTCTAACTATTAGAAGACGCTTCTCTTAATATTAGATATAAAATTTCGAATATCTATTATTTATTACTTAATTACAAATAATTAAACAAAAAGAACAAACTAGAGTCTTAAGCAATATCTAAGATATTATATTAACAATACTTAAAATAATTAAGTATTACCTTTATTTATAATACAATTAGCACTTAATGCAAAGATTTCGAATATTATTAAAATAACTTTATTCTTTGTTAACTATAACAAGAAATTAAATATCTTTGAAAAAAAACATACGCATTTGTTTACGCAATTAGTTATTAAAAGAGTAGCAATACTAAAAAAGATACACAACAATATTTCGAAAATGCAAAAAAAGTCGATTAAATATTAAAATAAGAAACAAAAAATAATATTTTAGCTAAAAGAGAGAAATAAAGTATATCTTTTTACAAAAAATCTTAAAATAAAGAAACTAAGCAAGAAATTAAACTATATCAAAGTTGAATTGTTTTTTATTAAGAAGACTAAAAGATTAATTAATTACGAACTCGACTTATCTAAGAACGTCAAAGTATTTTTAGTATTTTATATATTATTGTTGAAATCAATCGATTTAAGTACATCTATATAGAATACATTTTATTATTACTTATAAGAAGAAAATCGATTTAAGATTGAAGAGATCTTGAAGAAGCAAAATTAGCAATATCTTGTTAAGTGAAAAAAATATTCTACGACGAAAAACACGTAAGAATCAATTAATAATTTCGACAATTACAATATTACTATTTGAAGATTTTCTTAACGTTCGAAAGATTATCTAGCATAGCAAGAAAAGATCAAATAATAAAGAATATTCTAATTAAAGTGTTTGCAACAAAACAATTCGAAGACTTTGTAGCATTCGATTTCTTTATTTTAGACAAAAGATATTGTATTTTTCGCTTTGTCTTTGCGTTAACTTTCTTTAACAATTTTTTATTTTGAAGAAATTGCGTAATTACAATTGTTAATATTGCTTTATTTTTAACAATTTTCGAGAACAAATCTTTTCTAATATAATTTAAGAAAATCTATAACATATTTACGCACAATTTGTTTGCGCAAATATATTTCGAACATTTTAAACAAAAAGACGAATCTTCTATAATAATACAAAATTTATTAAAATAACAATAGCGTTTACAAGCAAAATTAACAAGTATTTTGTAACAATCTATTTCGAAGACAAGACAAATACGATTTTAATAAAAAGATATAACAAAGATAAATATTCGCTTTTCGAAACAAAAAGAGTTTGAAGAAAAGAATAGTATTACAACTTTAGCTTGTTATAGCTAATATATAATCTATAGAGTAATCTATAGCACAAGATACAATTATTTGTATATTCGACAATTTAATAGACGAGCATTGTTCGACGCACTAGTAAGCGAACTCGACATATTTAACAACAAATAAAACAAACAAAGTTTAATATATTTGACAATAAGTAAAGCAAACAAAAGAAATTTTCTTTAATATATAGATTTTCAAATACAACTTTTTTATAAATTGTATTTAATTTATCTTAAGTTTTAATTTATTGTTACAATTACTTAAGTTGCAAATTTTTGTTATTAAGTAATTGCTTGTATTGTTTAAAAACGTCTACAAATCTCTTCAATAACATAACTTTCTCTAATATCTTTGTAAGAAGTATTAGCGTAACAAATTTCTCTAATTCTTTTAATAATTAATTCAAATATAGAATTATAAGAGTTGTAAAAGATTTTTTCGAATATAATTTTAATATTTATAAATCTATTATATATATTTAATATAATATTGTTAATCTTAGTAGTAATACAACAAATCTGCAAGTTTTTTTTAACAATCTTGTAAATATATCAAACTTAAGTAGAAAGAACAATAATAGACAAGTATATATATATAGATTAAGAGAATATTAGTTTTTTGAATATATATCTTTTTTTTGTCTTAATATATTGAATTAACTATCTATAATTCTATAATATTAATTGTACAAAAAGCTTCTATCTATTACAAAAATATTAATAGTTAAGAGCAACTATTGTTTACAAAACAAAAAGTTTCTCTATAGATTTCTCTCAAAATTAAAGAATTGCAATAGTAGTAGTCTAGTTAGATATTTAATATTATATAAAAAGACTAAGAGAGTATTAATCTTTCTAGTATATAGTTTTTATATATAAATTTAATCTATTAATTTAACTATCTCTAATTTTGTAATATTAATTGTACAAAAGACTTCTATTTATTGCAAAAATATTAACTTTTTGTAGATCTTAATAGTTATAGATTGAAAGTTTTTTAAATATAGTTTTTCGAAATTCTTAATATTAAAGACAAAGAAATAATAGAAAACAATAGTAGACGCAATATTATTATTTTACTCTAGCAGATACAATATTATTATTCTAAAATATTCTAATATTTATTTAATTTTATTAGTACTAGTGCAATTACTATTAAAATATTTATATTAATAGTTAGTATTCTCTCTTTCTTTTTTTAAATATTATTATATTTTTTAATATTGTAATTATTGCTATAGATAATTAGCTCTTGTAATCTATCTATAGTTTTGTATATTTATTAATAGCTAATAGCAAGTATTAACAAATACTTTGTTAATATTTACAATACTTTTGTAAGTTTCAAATTCTACTAATAAGTCTATCGATAATCTAATTTAAGAAAACTTTACTTTTTTTTTTTTTTTTTGCAAATTGTAATTTCTGTTGCAATTAAATAAGTTTTATTGTTCTAACTATTTAGAATTGTTTAAGTATAAATAATATTAATATTATTTATTTGCAAGAAACATAAATATTTGTTGTTTAGATAATTCGAACATAGTCTATACTATCTCTAATACTAATATTTAAGAAAATCTTTAATTAGATAATAGAGTTATTTTGCGTTCGATACTTGTTGAGAGATTCTTATAATAGATTTAATCTTATATTTACTATCTATATAATTAATAGATATAACAAAAAAATATATAGCAATTGTTTTTTTAGATATAAAGCGTCTAACTATTTATTTAGTAAGTATTTTATATTGTCTCTTTTATCTAAATATTGTACTTATTTATTAAATTAAATTCTATATACGAAAACGCAATTGCAGAAATAGATTTTGTAACTATTACTTTATTTTAAGTATTAAATTAGAAATTAAGAAATTGCATATATTGTAGAATTTATATAGATAAATCTTTTAATATTGCTAATAATCTTTTTTTGCTCTATTGTTGTTGCGTTAAGCAATCTTTAAGTTTAATAATTATATTTAATTAGTTAACTAATAGTAAACAAAACAATTTGTTGTTAAATTTGTTGCTTTTCGAACAACTTAATATAGATAAAAAATTGTTGTTTCTTACAGAAAATAAGAACAAAATTGTAGATAATACTAATATTTTCGACAACTTTCAATCTAATTTCGACAAGATAAACAATAATCTTGTAAATAGAAAAGTATTTTAGAATGCAATTTTAATTATCTTGTTTCAACTTACTAGTTTTGATTAGACTAGAGAGAGACAACAAATTGTATTATTTTTATTTATTTTTAGTTGTAATTATATAGAACAAAAATTCTATTTAATTGTAGACAACATAAGCTCTATGTTTATATATAAATATATATTAAAATTTCGAACATAGAACTTTGATATTTTTATTGAATACTTTTTGACTCTAGAAAGAAAGAGAAAGAGATAGTTGTCGATAAAAAATTAGAATAAGTAGATAGTTAATATTGCTTTTTGCGTTGTTTTTTGACGTTAAATAGATATTTCGACGTACTAAAAATTGCTTTTCTAGTAATTATATATTGTTACGATTCTAGACTAGATAGACTTTGCCCTTCGATTATTCTTCGAGTCTTCGCTCTCTAGTCTCGAGTATACTACAAGTAACGTCTAGCGTCTTAACATTTATAATACTTATATCTATTTTTTGTATATAGTTAGTTTTGCATAGCTAGTATTTTTGTCGATTAACTATATACTAGTTATTAAAGCTTTAATTTTAACATAATATTAGCTATCTCTTTAGAAACAATTTTGCGAATTGTATTCTAAAAATATTTATATTTGCTAACTTTTTTTTCTTCGAGATATATTTTAGATATATAGTTATTAAAGCAACTTTAGATATAAAGTTAATAAAACAATTCTAGATATAAAGTTACTAAAATAGATACTTTACAAAATATAATTAAGTTATAACAATAAATATTTTTAAAAAAAATATACAACTTAATAATAATAAATTTTGTTAACTCTTTAAATAAGTATTTTCTAATTTTTATTGCGCTAAGTTAAAAAAAGTTTTACAAAAAAAATAGTAAATTTGCTAAAATTAGATAGATCGCGTCGGGTCGAGTCATCGAGTTCGAGTCGGATATTCGAGTCAAATCGAGTCGAGTCGATTCCAAAAGTTAAAATCGAATTGTCGATTCGATTCCTAATGTTGAAATCGACAATTCGAGTCGAGTTGCAAACTTAGAATCGAAAATCGACTCAAAAAATCGACTCGAATTGCCAAGACTTAGTATTAGTATAAAGAAATTCTAAAATAAATAGTAGAAACTAGAAAACTATGTTTTGTTCTATAATTTTTTAGTAGTAAATTATCTAGTAATGCATTAAGATAATGCATATAAGCTATTTAAAGTTAAAACTTAAAAAGTTAATTTAATTGTACTTTAAGAGAGATTCGAATTCTTGACACAATGTAAATATCAAATAAATTAATGCTATTTATAGCTAGTTCAATACTAACATTGCAACGCATTCTCAAATTTGACAACAATTATTAACAATTACATTTGCTCTAATTACTAAGCTATTAAAACTTGTTATTTAAGTTTATTCTATTTATTTATATATAAAAAAATAATACTTAAACAATAGTAAAATTATTAAAGTATCAATTATATACTCTTAGTGCGTTATTAAGAATTAAAGTCTTTAAATTAAGTAAAATTAAATAAAGTTATATATAAATTGCAATTCTAATATTTATTTTAATTACAATTTTATAATACAAAAGAATAACAAGATAAAATATATAATATAATAATGCATTAAGATAATGCATTATAATCGTTTTTGTAATAGTAAACTTTTTAGACTATATATATAAAGCTATTAATTTAAGATCTCAATAATCTTGTTTGCTTTACTATTATTTTAAATAGTCTAATTCGAGTTATTCTTTATTTTGTTATTATTCTTGTTATTGTTATTCTTATCAATTTTATCGCTATTGTCTTTATTGTTTTCGCTCTTATTATTTTTTTTGTTATTCTTATTATTTGTTGCTAAATAGTAGTTATAATCTAGCTTCTTTATATTATTTTAAGTCTTATATTAAATCTTTTGTCTATAATTATTCTCTTTAATTATATTATCGAGATTCTCTATTTTAGAAATAATAGAATTTGAAATATTTTTTTTCTTTGCATTGTTCAAAGTTGCAAATTCTTTAACAAAAATATTAAACAATTTTATACAATTATTATTATTAGCTCTTTTTAAATTATTTAAGCTATCGTAATAGATAATTTGTTGTTAAATAATTTTTACAATCGATTTTATATAGATCGAAAAACTCTTATTAATATTGAGCTTGTTGTCAACGCTTAACTATAATATTATTTAGCTTAGATATAAAGCACAAATAATATATTCAAATAATATATATCTTCTTAAAAAATAATTCTATTATTATATTTATATTTTTAAGCAACTTTTGTGCTTTTTTAATAATCTCAAATCGATTTGCTTTTTTGATCGCAAATTTCTTTTTTGTTTTTTGTCTAAATTTATTCTTAAAGCATTTCGTTATAAAGTTGTTAACATTGTGTGCTTTATTGTATTATCTAAATACATTACTATAAAAATCTTAATTAATTCAATATTTATTAATCTTATTTTTAATATTTTTCTCTATATATTTACAATTCGATATAGAGATTTGCTTTTAAACAATTATTTTACGCAATTTTTTAAGTCAAATTAAGATAGTTTTGCGATTATTGCACTATTTTCGATACAACTTTTTATTATTATTATTTTATTCTTGTATACAATTGCGACTTGCAATACTTTTTAAATTAATTAATAGCGCTTTTATTATTTGTGCGTATACTTAGCTTATTTTACAAATAATGTATAGAAATAATATAGTTATATAGCAACTTAAAAATTTCTTACAATATCTAGTAAAATACAACAAAATTTAAAGAGTAAAAAATTTGAAAAAATTGACAAAATTGTAAATAATGTGTTAACGAATAGTTTTATTAAAACAAAGTAAGAAATATATATATTAGAGTTAAAGTTAATATTTATTTACTAACACTTACTTTAAACTTTTGTTAATACAAGATTATTATTTCTTTATATTAATATATATTTAATCTTGTTAATATATTACGCAAGTTTATATTTGTTAATTGCTTTGTCGTTTATATTACGTACTCTTATTGTTAATTATTAATTTAAGTCTCTTTTTTTACGCAATTTTCCAACGCGTTTGCACTAGTCAAAATTATTAAAACTATTGCTTATTTTACTATAACTTCTTTGAATTTTGTTTCGAATTCAATATCTTTCTTTTACGTTTATATAAATCTCTTTTTAATATCGCTAAATTTATTATTTTCTTTGATAACTTGCGTAAAGTAGATAGATAATATATACAAGTAATACAAAATATTTTGTCTAAAACTAATATACTTAATTTGCTAATTTGTCGATCGATCTTAAAGTCTTTTTGCGATAGACTAGTTTCTCAATCTAGATATAATAAGATAAGCAAAAACAAAAAAAAGTCTCAAAAAAAAGTATTAAAGAAAAGAGTATTTAAAATATTAATATAATCAAAATAATGCAAACAAGTAATGTATTTTCGACTAATATATTGATGTTTTGCAATAGTATACACGAAAGTAGAAGTCTAGTATTGTCGCTCTTTGTAAGATTCGAAAATATTAAAAATTAATCGACTTTTTTATTTTTCGATTAGCATTTTAGCGTCTAATTTGTAAGCTTTTTTATGTTAAGATTAATAATTACAAGCGTAATTAAATTAACTATTGTATTTAAAACTCTATTTTAATAGCACTTTAAAAAGCAACAAAGATATTTATAATTTTTTTTTTAATAAGTATATTATCTCTTTGCATTATTATTATAATAACAAGATTATAACTAATATCTCGCGCACTATAGATTCGAATCTTGCGATTATCTACGCAAAATATATAATACTTTAGCTAAAAAATATACTCTTTGTTAAGAATTTTATAAAGCAATTCGATCTTTTAGACTAAAAGTTTTACAACAATATTATATTCTTCTTTTTAAGCAAACATAATATATTGTTCTTTTTGAAAGATTATAATTGTTCTTTGCATTAATTAAGATTCAAATCTTCGAAATTTTATTATTAATAAATCTTTTTTAGCAATTTAATTTATTGAATGCATTATCTCTTTGCATTATTACTAATAATACTTAATAATTTTTATAATTATTAAAGATATCTACTCTTCGAAAGTTAACTTATCTATAAATAAATTTAATTTAAAACAATCTTAAAATCTAATATAAAGAGATTTTCTCCTCTATTTATTGCTTAATCGTTATTCTTTTCTCTACAATATATATTTTACAATTTGAGAACAATCTTTTTTGCATCTAGATCTATAATACGATTAAAGTACTTAATTATTATAATTTGCTCAATTGTTTGCAAACTTATTTAAAATCGATTTTATCAATATACTTTTCGAGCAAGACTAAAAGTTCGTTTAATATCTATTAATAATACTAGATATAAAAGCACATCTTAAGTTATTTGTATTAGTTTTAGAAAGTTCAATATATTGTCTCTTCAATATTTTTAAGTCAAATATTTATCTTCTACAATATTAATACAAAGATATCGATCGTCTTTATTTTAAATTAAACAAGATTGTTAAGATTGTCAAAATAAGAATTTTGTAACAATTACAATAGACTATATCAATATTAATAAAAGATTACATACATTATTATATTGCATTATCTCTTCAACAATAGTTGCTCTTTGCGCTTTTACTCTTAAATTAGCAGTTAAATTATAATAACGTCGATAATAATTCTTAAATTCTATTTTGTATTTGTTCTCGTAGTTAACAATATTGTTGTTTTTTCTTTTATTTTACGATTTGTAAAGACTAACTTTCTACGTAGAATCTAAAATATTAACAAGATTGTATAACATATTGTCTAATTCTTCTATTTTTAAATAGTATTTCGCAAGCTTTATCGAAGCTTTATTGCAAATCTTAAGTATAATATCTTTCGAAAAATAAACATTAATTCTTATTATCTTCTTTAGATGTTTAAGATAATTAAATATCGTATTAAATACTCGAAATTCTAAATAAATGTTTGTGTTAATTGTTTGCAAAACTATAAAAGTGCATTCGTAAAAAAAATTTAATATATTATTAACAAGCAAAACTAAGTTTTATTTGTTTTTGTCGAACTTAACTTGTTAAATCTTTGAATTTTAAAAATATTTCTTTATTCAAAGATTAATATAATCGCGTAATTGATATATTTGACAAAACATAAAATAGATAAAATTTTAACAAATACAAATATTCTATATTAGTTTTCGTAATTTTTTATCAAATTTTTTTGAAAGACTCTAAATTGAAGCAAATATTAAGTTAAGTTGTTAATAGCAATTGTAAAAGCGCAAATCTAATAAATTTAATATATATATTATCTTTTTATATTATTACAAATTTAAATATCTTTTTAATTATACTAAACAAGTTTGTGCTTTTTGCAATATCTTAAAGTTGTTTATTCTTCAATTGCACAACAATATTATTATTTATTGCTTTCGATTCTATAGTTGAAATAAAATTTTAAGTTACAAAATTGATAATATAAGTTAAACAAAATACAAAATTTTGTTGTTTGTTTTATTAAAACTCTTGTCGATTCAAGATCTTATCAAGTTTATTTTTAAGTATATTGTTATTACTTGCGTTATTAATAACAATTTCAAAAAGCTTATTTTTAATCTCGAAAAACTTTAAAATCTTTACAAGCTTCAACATTAATTGACGATCTATATATTTAATATTAAGAAAAGTAAATTTAATAAAATGTTTGCGAAATTGAAATATAACGTCTATCTAATATATTAAAACTTCTAGATAGATAATTTTTTAAGAACTAGATTATATATTTAAAGCAATAAAAATATATTAAGCACTCTTAAGATCTATCTTAATTTTCTTGCGAATTTAATTATATTTTAAGAAAATTATTTTGAATAGTTTGATACAATTTAAAAGCATTAAATTTGAGCAAAGCATTTCTAGCAATTTTCGAAAGTTAAGATTATTAATAGTTCGAAAAGACAAATTCAAATTTACAAAAGTCTTATATAGTTAATTTTCCCAATTATTTTAAATAAAAAATAACGACAAATTAATATAACTTTTCTTTTAATAAATTGTTAGTTATGTATTATCTATATATATTATTAATTGTAATTTACGCAATTAAAGACTAGATTAATTGTTGTTTATAATCGAAATTGTTTTTGTTTTAAATAAAAGAAAAATAAAAGATATTTTTTTATATTCGATATGTTTAAATAATTGTAAACAATAAAATAATTCAAAATCTTATAACAACTTTTGCACACAATTTTTGAAATATTATCTACAATCGAAGCTATTTGAATATATTTGTTCCAAAGTTCGAATTGTGCTTTTGTATCAATCTTTTTTGCTCAATATAAATTAACAAGTTTCGATTAAGTTTTGTTTAAAATATTGTTGTTAATAGTTGTTTGTAATTATTATGCTTAAAATTAAGTATTAATATTTGAACTTTATTCAACGTATTTGTTTCTCTCTCTCAAAACAAGCAATAAATAATTGATAAATATCTTGTTAAATATCTCGTAAAAATTTCTTTTTCTAATATTAATAACAAGAATAAGAAAATCTTAATCAAATTAACTTGCGAATTGATTAAGATATAAGCTACTAAATAGCAAATTGCAAAAGATAGATTCGCTAGAATTCTCTTTGTTTGAAGACGATAATTAACTTAAAGCTCTTAAAGAATTCGACATTTTGTAAACAAAAATACAAATATAGTATAATTATATTCTTTAACAATTTGAGAAAAATATTCGAGAACAACAAGATAATGCAAAAGAGTAATATAGACAACAACTAATATAAGTAAGCTATTCTAAGATAATGCAAACAATAGTAGCTTTTAAGTCGAAGCATACTACATAACATTGTAGCGAAAAATTCAAAATTATAATAACATATATTCAAAAATAGAAAATCTTGATATAATAACGTTATATTTAGTTTCTTAGCAATTCGATTTAATTTCAAATGTTAAAATTAAGAATCGAGTTGAGTCGAGTCGATTCGATTTCAAAATAATAGAAATCAAATTGAGTTTTAAGTCGATTTCTAATATTAAAATCGTCGAGTTGAATCAATTTCAAAAGTTGGAATCGAAACCCGATCCAACGATTAGTCTAGCTAAAATAAATAGACAACAAATTATTCTAGCTACAATTTAATAATTTTGCTAAAATAAACAAGCAAGTTTGTTAGAATTAATATTTATATTGCAATATTGTTGTTTTTAAACAATATTTTTTTACTTTGTGTAAAGTCTACTACGCAATACAATACTTAAGCAATACTTGTTTTTAATATTAATAATTTTGCTTTAATACTTATTAACTTAATTAAACAAAATAAATTGTACAATATTTAATTAGAGAAAATATATTTAAATAAAGTATTTTATTTAAGTTTATATTTTTACTTACTATTTTAATATTGTTTATAACTATTAAAATTTACAATATTTGTATAAATTTATTACAACAATGCGTCGCAATTTTGTTATAAAGAGTTAAGTATCTTATTTTAGCTTTAAATCTTATAAAAGTATTATATCTAGAAATCGATCTTAATATTAATTAAATATTAAAGTTTTATTATCTTTGTCAAAATTATAGTCGCAAACTTTACTCAAACTTGTTTTTAAGAATTCTAAATTAATTAAACTTAACAATAATTTTTTTAAGAATATTAATATACTATCTTTATTTATTAAAAATTTTAGACGTAAAACTAAAGTTAAAGTTAATTGATTTTTATTTTATTAGTTTTTCTTCAATTACAATTGTTGTTAACAAAAGATTTAAGAAAACTTTGCAAAGCTCTTATATAACAACAACTTTATTAAAAATGTAATTAAAAATCTTGCATACTAATTTAAGCATATTAATAGCATTTATTTTTATATATAGTATCTAATACAATATAAGAAAGATCGAAACAAAAAAATTGTACAATTAGAGATAAATTTAAATAAAACTCAAATTACTTGTAAGAGTTTACAAAAAAAGCAAAATATAAAACAAATTAAAAACAAAATATAAAAGAAAACAACTAATATACTAATCGAAAAACAAAATAAGTTAATCGAGAAACTTAATTATTATAAGCAATTTAAGTCTATTTATTATTTATTGTTTTGTCGAAATCTTAGTAACAATAGCAACAATTACAATTTTTTTTTTTACAAATTAAATTAACAAAATTGCAAATATCTTAACAAAATCTATAGAAATAACTTGCTTAAAATCGAAAAATTAATATATAACAATATTAAATTTTTCGGTTTAATTGTCTTCTTAAGTAATCGAAGAAAATTCAATTAATAGCAAATAGCGTTCTTTGTTAAATTTAGAGTTTGTTTTTGGATATTTAACAACAAATTAATTAAGCTAATATATATTGCAATTAAATATACAAAAAATGTCTTCAAAGATATTAAATATTGTTTGTCAAATTTAGACTAATTGTTTTTCGGTTTTCGATTTCAACTTTTAGAATCGACCCAAAACGCCAAGGAATCGAATTACTATATATAGTATATTCGGTTCCAACTTTTGGAATCGAATCGACTCTTGGCGCCAAGAATTCGGGTTTCGGTTCCAAAAACGATTAGTCTACTCAAATTAGAGCAACAATTTTGTTCAACTCTATAGTATATTAGTTAAACTAATAGCAAATTTCTATACTTAATTTGACAAGTTTGATCGACAATATAGAAACTTTATCAAGCTTATATTATTTAATTTTGCTATAAAATTTTCGAAAATCTTTAACAAATATATAACTCGATTTATATTAATTGTAGCAAATATCAAGTTATTCAAAAATCAAAAAATATATTAATTTGATTTAAAACTAAGTAGCAAGTTGTACAATTAATTTGTTAATATAGTTAACGTTATTAATATTAATAATTTGATTTCTTAATTACGTAATATAAATTTTAAAATAAAATAAAAGAAAAGTTATTAATTGTTACAAGCTAACGCGCATAATAGATTTACTATTACGCAAATAAATAAAAATCGAAATATTATAAGCAAATTTACAAATAGATTCGAAACTTATAACAACAAATTAATTAATTGTATAATTAAATAAAAAACTTTTTTCGAAACAAAGTTAGTCTTTTAATCTTAAATACTCAAAAATAAAATTAAGAAAAAGAATTTTTGTTAAAAGTATTTGCGTTCGAGATATTGTTTTAATTACTCAAATACTTTTTGCAAAAATAAGTTAATTAAAAAAAAAAGACTATTATTAAGTTTAAAATTTATAATATTAGCAATCTCAAACTAGCAATATTTAAAAAAGAGAGTAGCTCTAATATCTTAAATAACAACTTAAATAATTTTAGCAAATCGAAAAACTAAATATTTCTAATAAGAGTTGCAATTCAAAATAGAAGCTAATACTTATATAAAAAATACTAAAAGAATTTAAAACTATATTTAATTTATATAATAGAATCTTGCTTATTAAAATCGAGCTTAGCTTTAATATTATCAACAATAAGCTACTTAATAGTTAATAGCTAGATTTTTATATTAAGATTTGTTTAAATTAAGTTTATTTGTTTCTTAATAAATATTATATCAAAGCAATACTATTTATTGATATCGAAATTTTCGATAGAGTTTTTGTTAACAAAAAGTTTATTAAGTTTTATAAACTTTCTATTATACTATTGCAAAATTCGATCAAATTATGTTTTGCTAATAACAAATTTGTCTCTAATATTATTTATATCGCTTAAGTTATTGTTAATTTGAAAAAATATATTGATATCTTATAGTATCTAATAATTGAATTGAAGCAATTCGCAATTATTTTTGACATATTTTAGATAGAAAAGTATAACGTACAAATTAGAGAAAATATACAATCTCTCTAGTTTAAATTCGATTATTATATAAAGTATTGCTTGTTAGATTATTAATTGTTAAATTTTTTTTAGCAAACAACACAAGTAGTTAGAACGTTTGTCTCTAAAGCTTTTAGATAAAGTCGATATTTGTTAAATTAATATTTTTTTATTCTTAAAATTTGTTAACAAAAAAAGCTATAAAATAGTTGTTATATTGTTTAAACACTTTGCTATGCTAAATTAATTAAAAAAAAACAATAGATATTTAGCTTGCACTATAAATAACAATATTACAATAAATGTTGCAATTATTACTTTTAATAATTACAACAAGTTCTATATTAAATTTAAACAATATTTTTTAAGTATAAAGCAACTTAAAAAGCAAATCTATTCGAAATTTAAACAATAAATCAAACTCTTTAATTTGCAAGAAACTAACAAGTTGTTGTTTAATAAAAGTATTAATTATACTATTAATTTTGTTTTAGAAACAACTTCTTTAATTAAAAAAGTCTACAATATATTTTGTTAAAAAAAAGAAATTATTAGAATCTATTTAGATAATATAAAAAACAAAAATTAAATTTGCAATAGTATTTTATAGTATATTGTTTCTATTTTTATAGTTAAGAAATCTAATAAAAGTTTGCGTATCTATATAGACTATAAAGATTTTAACACTTTTATAATTAAGAATTGCAATACTTTATTATTAATTCGAGAGATCTTGCAACAATTATACAAAATTAAATACTATAATAAATTCAATATTATTGTTGTCTTTAACAAGATTCGAATATATTTTAATAACAAATACAAAATAGTCTTTATTATTTATTATAATTTGTTTAAATATATTGTAATGTTTTTTGAGTTATATAATATTTCAATTATATTTTAATCTTTTATTAATAAGACTCTTAGTTTCTATTTGAACAATTTTTGTATTATCTATATAAATAATATCTTAATTTACAATAATATTAAGAAAAAAAATAAGAATTATATAAATAAAGTTCTTGCTAAACTTTATAATGCAAATCTTTATTTAAATATTAATAAATTTTTTTTTTGTTAAACAAGTTAAATATCTAGATCTAATTATTATTATCGAAGAAATTCAAATAATTTTCGAAAAAATTTGAAATATTTTTAAGTAAAAAGTTTCTATTTGCGTATGCAATATATAGATTTTTCTAGATTTTGTTAATTTCTATTGATACTTTATTTATAACTATTTAAATCTAGTTAAATTTTTGTTAGCGCTTAATAAGCTTAAGAACAAAAATTTCAATTTTTTATAACAATTTGACAATTCTAAAGATCTTATATTTAAAACTCTTAAAAAAGTTTTTATTAATTAATCTATTTTTTACTATTTCGATTTCGATCTAGAAATTTAGATCGAAAGTAATATCTTTAATTTTGTAATTATTGTTGTGCTTTCGCAAATAAGTTCGAATAAATTGCTCTATTTAATTATCTATATATTTAAGACTATATTACTTGCAAAGTGCAATTACAAAATCTATAATAAAAAATTATTAATTATTATTTGCGCTTTTAAGAAATAATATTTAAAGTATATCGATATATTTGTCGAACAATCTATTAAAATTATTATCGATTATTGCAATTTAAAATATTTTATAACTATTAAGCAACTTAATTGTTGTTAAACTTATTAAGTTAAATTTCTATCTAAATTTAACTTTAAGATTATCTATTAATAAAATATATTAAATATAAAGCTAAACAATTTAATTAAACAATTGTAAAATTTACTTTTTAACAAAAACAACTCTTGCAATTAGTTTTAACAATAAACAATTTTTAAGCAATATAACTTGAAACTAGATATAGCTAAAGTTGTTATATTAATTTTGTTATTATTAAATATTATCTACAATTTAGTAACAAAATTAGTTTGTTTACTTCGAAACTCTATCGAGTTTAAATTAATTATTAATAAAAGAATTGCAAAAATTTGCAAGAAGTTTACTTAGATCTTGCTAACAACTAACAAAAATATAGAACTATTTACATCTCTATTGTCTATAGTATTTGCATTATTTTAACAAAACAAATTTTGCTTTACTAGATCTCTTCTTTTAATTTTGTTGTTTGCTATTGTAATATTTACAATTTCTTAGTCTATAGTTTGTTGTTTTTAATTGTCGATTTAGTCTTTTTTATCAAATATATTTGTTTTGTTTACAATTTAGCTATTTATATTTGCAATTTTTTTTACAATTTAGCTTTTGTTTGTTGTTGCAATTAATTTAATAAAAAAAAAGAAATTTAAAACAAAACTCGATTTCGAAGTTTTTGCTTAGCAAATATCAAAAACATATTTATATAACAAAAAAATAAAATGGATTATTCAAATTAAAAAAACTAGTAAACAAAAGATTCTAGCTATTTTTCGCAAAACAATTAAACTAGAATTTGAGAACTATACAATAGTCGAATATTTAACAATTAATATTAAATATCTATTTGTTTAAGATAGAATATATATATCTCGAAATACAAATAATATTTTTCGAGTCGAAACAATTAGATTTTAGTATAAATTGTTAAGTATTAAATACTTAAGTCGAACAACTACTCTTAAGAAAGTATAGTGTTACTACTATTGATTTATATTATATCTAGACGTCAAGAAATACGTTAAAAGCTACTCTATATACAAATGTATTAAATTATATTGCAAATATAAGTACAATCTATTAAAGTTTCTATCTATTTTAGATTGTTATTAGTAGAATATATTTTGCAACTTTATTATCTCTTTGTTGTTATATTGTTATAAAAAAAAGATTTTTTAATATATTTTAATAATAATTAATAAGTTATTCAAAAATAAGAAGTTTATATTTATAGATTCTTTAAAAGTTAAGATTGTTGTTCAAATCTTTATTAATTTTGTTTAACATATTAAGAGCTTTCTAGTTATTATTGTTTTCGACAAAAATACTCAATTTATTGCTTACTTTTAATAATATCTTTGCAAAAAATTAAAAACTAAATTTAAACTATCAATTACATTCTATCTAGAAATTAACAATTAAATTGAAAATATTAATATTGTTTTCAAGCAATATCTTCGAGAATATATATAATATAATTAAGATAACTAGATTAATTATTTTGTTATTGTTGAGTTTGTCGCAAACAACTATACTAATAAATCTATTAATTTATTATTTTTCTTTGTTACTAAAGACTATCTATTACAATTAGATCTAAAATTATTCAAAGTTTTTTTTAACAACAATATGTTCGAAGCTTGTTGCAATATAAAAAATATTAATAAAAATATTAAAAAGATTAAAATTTTATGCAACTTTCTTTATTAAAAACTTGTTTAGATTTAAATTAAGTAATTAAAGTTTGCTAATTGCAAACGCATTGCAATTTCGAAGTTTAAAATTAATAATTAAGTTATATTTAATATTTAAAATATTAAAATAACTCGATTATACAAATTTCTAGAGTATAAGAATACAAATTTCTATAAGATTATTTAAGCAATTAACAATTATATCTACGAATTAGAATTGCTTAAGTTAATAAAGATTAATTTAATATTCTATTTATAGTTTTTGTATTTCGACAAAAGTAAACTTTTATTAAGTTAGCAAGTTAAGCTTTTGTTGCTTGTTAATATTGTTAATAATATCGACAACAATAATTTCGAATACTATATTAAAGATATTAAGATATTACAATACAATATGCGTAGACTGATCGTTCGGGTCGGTTTTTCCCCAAAATCTATAACCTGACCCGAAAGTTATATCTAATTAGGCCAAGTTTTAACCTAACATAGTTAGTATTTTCATAATTTATGCAATTCGGTTCCAACTATTAGAATCGAACGATTAGTCTAAATATGCGCAAAAACAACAATAATATAAATTTAAGTCTAATTGTTATTAATTACAAACGCAAAATGCTATAATACTAAATTCTTTTTACAAATTATATAAACTACAACAATAGATCTAAATAACTAGACTACTTTATAGCTAACAATTACTCTAACTTTGTTGTTAACTTTTACTACAAATATCTAGATGCAACAAAATCTTACTAGATATTTAAAATATCTTCTAATTGAAAATCTAATAAATAGAATAGTTTGCGTCTATATATTTTCTATACTATTTTGTTATTATTGTTAAAATGTTGTTCAATATATATCTATAGTTTTTGTTGTTATATCTAGAATCGATCTCGAAAATATATTGCTAGTATATTACTATTGTTAAAAGTTATTTGCTATATATTTGCAATTAAAATTAAATTCAATATACTATCTTATCTTCTATTGCACTTAACAAGAATCTTAAAAACATATTATTAATATATTATTATTGTCAAAAATTAATCGATATATATTTGTAATTCTTGTTGTTGTCTCTATAGTGCTTTTATTAGATATTTTATCGATATTTTTTCTAAAAATTCTTCGAATTAAGATTAACTTAACATTTCTAAATATATATATAATTGTGTATAAATTGTTGTTAAGATACTTTTATATTATTTTCTTTCTTTGTATTGCAAATTTAGACAAACGTATTTAAATATAGTTAAAATTTGACAAATTTCGACTTTTCGACGTTGTTATCTCTTTTGTTGTTGTTAATCTTCTCTCAAATTACGTAACTAATCGACTTTTTAAATTTTCTTAAATATAATCGATTTTTTAAACTTTCTTAAATGCAATCGATTTCTATTTTGTTGTTAATTTTTCGATTTTCGCGTTACGTAATTCGAATTCTCTTCTAGAGTTAGAATTAGTAATCTTTTATACTCTCTTCAATTTTTTTACATTTGATGTTTTTTTAAAATTTATTTATCTTCTTCTCTTCTCAATCTTGTTGTCGCTCGACAAATTGCCTAAAACTCGATTTTTGCTACTTAACAATCGCTCGATATTTGATTTTAAGCATCAAATTATATCTAATTAGCGTGTCCAATACTAATCGAAGATAGTTGGAAATTAACTAGAACACTATTTGCAACATATATACTCTTTGCTTTGCATATTATTGTTTTTTGCATATTTTATTTCAAAATTTTCGATTACTTTTTCTATTCGACAAATTTATTCTCTTGCTTAATATATATCGAAAACTTCAATTTTAATTGTTAAACAATACTTAACACGTATTCAATATTAATCAAAGCTTGTACTTAACAAACACTCGAAATCAACTAAATTTAACTAAAAACGTTAACTAAAAAATTCAATATTACTTTGTCGAAGCTCGCAAGTAGAAAAAAGAGAAAGTATTACAATTTCAAACTAGACAAGCTTTGCTTTTTAATTATTTTTCAAATTTTTGCTCTCTAGTCTCGAATATACTATAAGTAACGCCTAGCGCTTTGATATCTATAGTACTTATATCTATTTTCTGTACATAGTTAGTTCTGCATAGCTAGTATTCTTGTCAATTAACTACATACTAGTTATTAAAGCTTTAATCCTAACATATATTTTAAGAAACAACTCTATTGCAAATATTGTTTAATATAAGTCTACAAAAAAATCTCTAGAAACTTTCGAAGTTCTTATATTGTTTTATAGTTTTTAGATTTTTTAGATTTATTAATAACAAACAAATAGAATTGTACAAAAAAAATAATAGCAAAATAGATAGCAACAAAATATTATAGAGATTGCATTATATACAATAATAATATTGTAAATAAGTTTGTCAAAGAAGAAAAAACTTTAATATTTGTTTATATTTTAAGTTTTTTGTTATATTCTTAATCTAATTCTTATTATTTTAAGTAAATATTTAAATTTTTTCTTACTTTTATTTAATAGATACTTAAGATTCAAAATATAGTTTTGTACAAAAAACTATTATTTATATTAGTTGTTAATATAGTATTGTTATAATGTTATAGCGCTCCAGATGCGCTAGCGTCTTAGAGTATAGCAGAGCACGTAATCTTGAACGTCTATAGAAATCTCAAATAGTATAGTATCTCTTTCTAGTTAAATAGCGAGAAATAGACTCGCATATTATAGCAAGTATTAAATAAAGAAAAAGTTTGTTTCTTGTTGTTCTTCAACAATTAGTTCTACTACTATCTATCTTATATAGTTGAAATATAGTAATACAAGTCTATTATATTTTACGACTTTTATATTTTAGTGCGTTAATAAGAAGCAAACGCATTTGCATTTTACAATTCTAATTGTTTTATCTTTCGAAGAAAAAGACTTGAAATATAATAGCATTATATCGAATTATAGTAGTTTAAGTTACAATAATTATTTAATTATTAAATTAAAATTTAAAGAGTTTAATATCTTTCGAGACAACAATTGTTTATAAAATATTAACAAAAATAATTCTTGTTAACGTAATAATAGACTAATCGCGTCAGGTCGATTAATCGACTCAAATTTTGGCGATTCGAGTTAATCTAATTCGAAAGTCTTGGCAAGTCGATTCCTAAAGTTGAAATCGAATATCGAGTCGAGTCGAGTCGATTTCTAGAGTTAAAATCGAAACTCGATCCAAAAAACCGATTCAAATCGCTAAGACTATTTAAATATTTATATTATAATTATTAATAGTTAATATATATTTAATAATATTTAATTATTTAAATTTTAATAAGATAATATATTATAGTAATGTATTATTACTTTTTAAAAAGAAAATAATTAAATTGCATCTATAGATTCTATAGAGTCTATAGATGCAAATAATGTATTTTATTAATAAATTGCATCTATAAGATCTATAGAGTCTATAGATGCAAATTATTAATTTTATTAATATAAAAAAATTCTAAAATTAGTAATTCTTGGTATTATAACGTTATTTTCGATTCCTTAGCAATTCGATTCGATTTCTAATATTGGAATCGAATATCGACTTGAATCGAGTCGAGTCGATTCCAAAATAATAGAAATTGACTCAAGTTTCGAGTCGATTTCTAGAGTTAAAATTGTCGAGTCGAATCGATTTCTAAAGTTGGAATCGAAATCCGATCCGACGATTAGTCTACGTAATAATAGTAAAAAAAATAACTTAGCTACAATTAGAATTTCGACTTTATTGTTACGCTAGTACTTCTCGCAAAGATATTAAAGAGAGTTATATTATTGAAGAGATTTGTAGACGTCTTTAGACAATATAAGCAATTACTTGATAACAAGAATTTGCAACTAAGCAATTGTAACAATAAGTTAAAACTTAAAATAAATTAAATACAATTTATAAAAAAGTTGTATTCTAGTTTCTATATACTAAGAAAATATTGATTGCTTGTCTTGTTTACTTATTAAACATAGCGAACATAATTGTTTGCAATACTTGTTCGTCAAACATATTAAACATTATGCTTAAGTTGCTTGCTTCTTAAGTATAACGAATATAATAGTAGATTCGCCCAAAGATGTAGAATCTAAATTACTAGTATAGCTTTAATAAGCTCGTAACATTTATATTAGCAAATAAAAATCTTAATAGCAAAAATTTAAGATTTGCGAAATATTTAGCAAATTTAAACTATAATAATCGAGAAAACAAACTCTTAAGTTTCTTAACTTGTTATTGTATTGCTATTAATAATATTTAAATCTTTAAAATTTAAGAAATTAAAATTGTACAAAAGTTAAAGTATAAATAAGTATATTATTTAATTTCCAAAAATCGACATTAATATAATGCAATTTTTGATATACTTTATTACGAATAAGAACAAAATTCTCTATTATATATTATTTTTGAAAAACAATGTTGTTACTCAATAATATTTAAGAACAAACAATAATACTAAATTAAAAAGCAAGATCTTTAAAGAATTTAGAGAGTTTTTATTAAATTTGATAATTAATTTTACTAATTGTTGTTTTCTTGTTTACGAAAGATAGAAAATCGCTAAACAAAAATTAGATTAAAAGATAACTATCTTTAAAAAATATTTAAATAAACTAGAGATCTATCTATTGTTGTTTTTAAAAAAGTATAAAATCTATATATTTTTGATTAAGTTTAAGTTAAATTTGAAAGTAAAAATTCTAAATATCAATACAATGCTAAACATTTGCAATAAGTTTTTGACTATAACTATTATACAAAAACAAATACTAAATCGCATTCGCGAAACAAATATAAGCAACTTCGAAAATTAACAAGTTACAAAAAGCTCTAATATCTTTTTAAACAAATTTTATCAAAATTGTCGCTCAAACAATGTCGACAAATTTATTAAAAACAAGAAATTATATATCTTTAAAAACTTATTAACGTCGCGCAAACAAATCTACGAGATTAATAACACAAACTATTTGAAAAGTGTCAAATACTTTAAATGTTATAAAAAAAGATATTACAAAACAAATTGTCTCAATAAACACAAATAAGACAAATCTACTATTGTTACTATTATTACAACAAATACAAAAAAAGATCAAATTTCGTCAACGTTTTGCAAACAAAACAAAAAAGACAAATAAAAACAATAAATTCGATTTTAGTAAAAAATTAAATTCGATTTCTTAATAACAAGCGTCAAATTACAAATCTAGTTAATTTAAAAGCTAAAATAAATCTTATTAATTATATTTACGTAGTGCAATAGAAATTGCAATCAATATTTACTATCGTATTAATACTAAATTTTCTTAATAATAATAATTGTTTTTGTTATAGCATCTATAAGTTAATCTATTATTTAATTAATTTATAGAATCAATATTAAGAATACACAATCTTATTCTACTTAATAGAATATATAGACTCTAATTTTATATTAGATATGCCAATACTATTTAAGCAAGATATATTGGTTAATTCGAAAACACAAAGTTGGCGATTTAAGATCGCAAACAAGAAATTAAAAATAATTAATTTTAAGCAATTTCTTTTAGATCTTGTTAAGTATAGCACAATTTATACAATTGTTTGCGCTATGACAAATTGTTAAACAAAAAATTAACAAAGTTTAAGATTCTTAAGAAATTAAGAGATCTAAAAGATATCTATAATAATAAATTAGCTAAAATTCTATTAAAATTGAGAAAAGAAAATTATATTATAGAACTTCAAAACAATAAAAAGCTATTATTTATATCTCTTTATAATCTTTTATAAAACAAGCTAACAATACTTCGACAATATCTCGATAATACATTAGCAAAAGATTAAATTAAGTAGTTAGTTTTATCTATAAATATCTCTATTCTATTTGTATTAAAATGGAACAATAAATTATATCTATACGTCGATTATAGAAATCTAAATACAATTACTATTAAAAATCGTTATTTATTGTCTCTAATTATAGAAACGCTAAATTATTTATGCGAAGCAAAGCGTTTTATTGTCTTGAATTTAAAGAACATCTATTATTGCATTCGCATTAAATGCGATAATAAATAGAAGACAATGTTTTGCACGCGTTATAGACATTTCAAATATCAAATTATACTATTTGAACTAGCAAACGTATTCGCAATTTTTCAAATCTATATTAATAAGATGTTGCGAAAGCTAATCGATATAATTTGCGTAATTTATATAGATAATATACTCGTATATAGCAATAATTTAGCAAAGCATTAACACTATATTAGACAAATATTGAAACGTTTTTGCGAGTATTTGCTATACGTTAATCTAAAAAAGTATAAATTTAATACTACAAAGATTAAATTTCTAAACTTTATTATATTTCTAGAAAATATATAGATAGATTTGAAAAAAATTAAAACAATTAAGAAATAATTTAAATCGAAAACTTATTGCAAGCTTTAAATATTTTTGAATTTCGTAAACTTTTATAGACGCTTTATATATTACTATTCGAAAAAAGCTATTTCTTTTACTAATTTATTAAAAGAAAGTAAAAATAGCAAAAAATATAACTCTTTTGTTTAATCGAATAAAGTAGAGCAAATGTTCTATTAACTTTGCAATATCTTTATAGCGACTTTACTACTTTATTACTACAATTTAGACAAGAAAATTAGAGTAAAAACTAATATATCTAACTTTGCAATCGCGAGTATTCTAAATTAACAAAATAACAACGAAAATAAATACTTAATAACATTCTAATCGCGAAAGATAATTTCGACAAAACAAAATTATAAAATATATAATTAAAAATTAAAAATTAAAAATTACTAACTATTATAATTGCTTTTAAGCAATAAAAACACTATCTAAAGAGCAGTATTTACTCTATTAAAATATAGTCGAATCATAATAATCTTAAGAAATTTATAAATTAAAAGAAGCTAAACTTAAGACAAGCTTGCTAAGCGCTCAAATTAGTTATCTATAACTTTGAAATCTTTTATTGTTTAAATAAGAAAAATTTGACAAATAAATTGTTAAAACGTTTCAATTATAAAAAAATCTTATTGTTAAATACAAAATTGTTGCCAATATTGCAAAACAAATTAATGTTGTTGTTTAACAAAGATTTGCTAACGCAAAGCAAACAAAAGATATTAAATAATTTGATTTTTATATTTTAAAATAAGCTAGCGTTGTTGTTTAACAAAAAGTTGCTAGCGCAAAGCAAACAAAAAATATCAAATAATCTAATTTTTGTATTATAACTAGCAAAAATACTTACTAGTAACACAAAAATTCTACAATTATAAAGTAGGAAAAAAATTCTTAAAAAACTAGTATCTTTGCTTTAATTAATTGATGTTCAAATTGTTATTTTAAGAAAAATAATTAGAGATATGTCAAAAAAATTGTATTAAAAATTTCAAAAATTAATAAAATTCTTAATAAAGAATCTTCAAACTAAAAATATTTAAATTGAAAAAATTTGTATTAAGATCAAAACGCTATTTTATTGCAAACAAAAGATATAAGCTTTAGATTAAAAAAAATTGTTAAATATAATAAATTGTTCTATATTTTAAAAAATGCAACTATTAGAGAGAAATTAATTCGCAAAAATTATAACAATTTTTTGACAAAATATTTTGAAATTAAGAAAACTCTAAATTTATTTTAGCAAAAGTATTTTTAATTTGTTTGTACTAAGCAAATAAAAATATATATTAAAATATATAATATTTGTCAACGTATTAAAGTTTCTTGTTATAAATTATATAATAAATTTCGATTCTTATTTGTTGCAAAGAAACTATAAAAGAAAATTATTATAAACTTTGTAACAAACTTGTTGTTAAACAAATATTATAAAGTTGTATATAACTCGATTTTTATAATAGTCGATTGCTATACAAAAATAGTCAAATATATATCTATAATTATTAAAATTAATGTCGCAAAACTAGCAAAAGTATTTTTTAATAAAATTGTCTTATATTTCGAAACGTTAACTAATATAGTAAGCGACAAAAAATTTGTCTTTACAAGTATCTTTTAATTTGCTATATATTTCTATATACAAATTAGAAGACAATTAAGTACTATCTTTTATTTTTAAATAGATAGCTTAATCGAACAACAAAATTAAACTCTTAAATATTATCTCTGCATTTATACTAACATTAAACAAACGAGATAAACAAATTTATTATTAATAATAGAATTTGTTTACAACAATAGCTATTATATCTTAGTTAAAGCTTTGTTGTTCTATTTAATATATAGTTATTATTTGGAAATCTACTATAAAGTTAAGAACAATTTTACTAAAAAAAAAGATACTATTAACACAAAAACGCGTAAAACAACTTTATAATTTAAAAAAAATTCTAGCAAAGCGTTTTAAAATCGCTATTGCGCAACAAACGAAATACTACAATAAAAAATATAAGTTAAAAAGCTTTGTTATAAAAAAATTAATTATATTCTTAATTAGAAATCTAAAGTAAAAAAGATTTAGCAAAAAGATATTGCACAAATATATCGAATTGTTTAGAATTAAAAATAAAATTAAAAGGCAAACTTATTGTTTTACTCTATCTAATATTTATCGAATTTATAATACTTTTTATATTTTACTTCTAAAGTTATACTTGCATCGCACTAACAATTAGCAATCAAAACAAATATTGCAAGTTTCGAAACTTATTAACAACAAAATTTAATAAAAGATTAAAAAAATTCTAAATAAAACTAAATTAAAAAAACAAATATAATATAAAATTAAAAAAATAAATTAAAACAAAAAGTACAATTAATAGCTAAGAAAAGAATCTCTAAATAATATCGATAAATTGCAAAAGAATTTTAAAAAACAAACATATAGCAAGCAAAAACAAAAAAGATAGCACAATATATATTGCGACAACAACAATTATATTAACAATAATTTGCTCGATAGAAGATTGCGCAACTATTATTGTATTGTTGTTATATAATTAAGTTACGTAAAAAGATCTCTTTATTTTGTTACACAAAATATCAAAAATAATAAAACTATCTCTTTTAATATAAATATTCAAAATATAATTTAAAAACAAAGTTATTTTATTATTGTTAATTAGTTGACGACATACTATAACAACTTAGCAAACTCTTAATATTTTATCGAATTTGCTTTAAAACAACTAGAGGCAACTCTTAAACTTATTTAAAAATTAATTGTCGAATTTCTCAAAATTAACTATAGATAATTTTTTAAAATTGTTCGAAGTACTTATATTATTTTAAGAAAAACAAATTGCAAAAGATTTGTTTTGTACATTTTTTTTGTCTTTGTTATAGATTTGTTTTTGTTGCTTATATATGTTTTTGTATTTTTTATTTTTTAAAAAGTATATAAGTAAGCAAAGCGTAAACGAAATTAAAATAAAAAACTTATTATATTTTTATTTAATAATTCTATCGACAACTTAGAGTTGCTAAAAGATTTTATTGCAAAGTTGTAAAACTTTGCAAAAAAATCTTTTAAACTTGTTCTATTTAAATTGACAACAAATTTAAAAACAATCTATTTTAACTTTATCTTTTTTATTTTTATCGACAATTTGTTGTTGTTTTTGTTTCTATTTTGCTTTAAATTCTAAATATATATTAGTAAAATATTGAAAAACAAACAAAAATATTTATTTTTAATACTTTCTCAAAAAGTAGATCGATTAACTATTGTATTTTAGCAAAATTTTTATCTCGAATTATTTTTGTTTTTGCAAACTTTTGTTCGAGTTCGATTTAATGTTTTTAAGCAAAAATTAAATTTTGTTCAAATTGTTAAATACAAAATTGAATTCGATTTGTTGTTAATAAAATAAACTCTTTATTGTATTGTTAACTCTTTATTGTGCAAACTACATTCTTTTGTATATATTTTATTTGTCTAATAATAATATTTTCTATCTCGAGTCTCTCGCGATAATTAATATTAAGATTTTCTATATAGTTTTAAAAGCATTTAACAAACTAATAAATATTAACAACTATTGTATTGTAAATGCAAATAAAATTTATTACAATATAATAATTTAATTTGTAATAAAAAACTTTGCAATAAGCACAAACACTTCTTTTTTCGCAAATATATATATACTTGTTTACGCAAGTTATATATAAAAGATTATTACAAACTATAATATATTAGTATTGCAAACAACAAAATATCAAAATTGTTTACTCTCTTATTTTCTTAATCTCTTAAAAAATATAATTGAAAAAACAAAAAAAAAAAGCGAAAAACATATTAATTTAAGATTTGTACTATATATATAAGCTTTATATATTGTTGTTTTTGCGACAATTTACTTACAACAATAAAACAATTGCAATTAAAAAAAAAAAAGAAAAAAAAGAAAAAAAAAAAAAAAAACAATATTTATATTTATAGTTTATCTAGCGTTTGTGCAATACTAATTTTACTTTAAATTCTATTTAGAGTTTTAATAACAATAAACGACAAAGCAATAACGCATTATAAATTGTTATTGTTGCTATTACATTATTCTACAAATTGTGTTAAATTAAAGTATAGATTTACTTCTATTAGATAAAAGACTCTTTTTCTTTTAATTTTTAAAAAGATTTGAGAAAATTTTTAACAAGTTTTTGCAACGCTAATACTTAGCAAACGTCTTTGTCTTAATAAGACTAATACAACTTCTTATATTATTGAAAATCAATACTTTAAGAGAAAAGATAACTATAATACTATAATGTCTTCGACGCGCTAGCGTCTCAAAATATAATAAAGTATATAATCTCGAATATCTATAAAAGTTTTAAATAACACAATATCTCTTTCTAATTAGATAGCAAAAAATAGACTCGCACGTTATAGCAAATATTAGATAGAAAGAAAGTTCGTCTCTCGTTGTTCTTTAACAATTAGTTCTACTACTATCTATCTTATATAGTTGGAACATAGTAATATAAGTCTATTATATCTTATGTCTTTTATATCTTAGTGCGCTAGCGAGAAGCAGACGCACTTGTATCTTACAATTGTTTAAGCTATAAAAAGCGTATCTTCGATTAATGTTTCGAAAAAGTATAAGAGTTGCTTTTATATTTAATAATTATTACTATACTATTTCTATTTGCGTTTTTTAGCTTATCTATTTATTGTTTTTAATATACAATAGTAAATTAGACAAAGTCTTAAAATTAATAGACAAAAACTACTATATTATATTAAGCTATATTTGCAAATATAGTATTTAAATACAAATTAACTATAAATTTCGAAATCTAAAAACTCGATATAAGATTTTTCGAATTAATATTGATACAGCTTTACTAGCGCTAATCTATATATTTATTTTGTTATTCTAATTATTTATCTTTTGTACGCGTAATTATTCTTTATCTAATTTATAAGTATTCTATTAGAGACTTCTTAATTGTTGCAACAAAAAATCTATTTCAACTATATCTCTCATTTTTGTATATCTATCTTTAAGACAATTAAGAAATATTTGTAAATTAGCTAATTTTTTTATATCTAATACTAGAATTACTATAAGCGCAACAATATTCTATTTATTTAATTTCTTTTTATCTAAGTTGCAGTTTAAGAAAACTCTTCAATTAATAGTTTTAATTTAATAGTACTCTATTGTTATATCTAAGTTGTTATATTGAAATTCTTGCTATAGATAGTTTGTATTCTACAAAATATTTAATAACTTAAACAATAGTAAAACTTTAAATACTAGTTTAATATTTTTTACTTTTTAGAAGCAAAAGCAAAGAAAATCTACAAAAATATATTTATTAGCTTGTAATATTTATTGTTATTTTTTGATATTAAAGTACAATACTAAGTTATATTGCAGATTCGAATTATCGAGCTTAAAAAATAGCAAAAACAACAAAATTAATAGCTTAAATATCTAAAATTAATTTAGATCTATTTTATAAAAAAGTACAAAAAAACACAAATCTAAACTATTATATATAAAAGATAATTAAAGTTAAGATATTACAATAACTTAAAAATATTATTAAATAACTTAAAATTTAAACGTTTTGTAAATTGCAAAATTCAAATATATTTTAATATTAATTAATTTCTCTTTAATCTAGCATTTATTTTCTTCTTTATTTATATTGTATATTAAGATTATTTTTAAGTATCAATTTGCAAATCAAAAATACAATTAGAGCAACAATATATCTCTTTAATAATATTGAATTTATATAGAATATTGTTAAGAGAAATATTTGAAAAAAACTATTTAAAAAAGTTAGTTAAAAAAAGTATTGCTAAAAAGAGCAAAAAATAGTATAAAAAATAAAATAAAATTCCGATTAATAGATAATTATAACAATAGAGACTTATTGCAATATATATATAAATTGTACTATACAATCTAATAGTATATTAAATAGCTAAAATTCTAAAATTTAAAAAAGAGAGATTATATATATATTGCAGATAGATTGTTAGTACTAATAACAAATATTATTAAATCTATAGTCTAATATTATTTGATTATTCGACTACAATAGCAATACAAGCAAAACAAATATAAAATATAAAATATTTAATTAAATAAACTTAGTTGTCTAGATCTAATTGCTATATCTATATCTATAAAGACGAGCTTCGATATATAGCAACTATATATTACAAAATTAAATTCTATATCTCTATATTATACAATAAAAGATATAATTTTAGCAATTAAGATAGATTTCTTGTTAAGTCTTAAAGAATTTGTTTTTAGTTATATTTTCTCAATTTTAATAATAAAGATAATCGAAGATTAAGAGTTTAAATTTTTTAATAATTATTACTTTTTAAGTTTTAGAGTAGCTATAATTGTTTTAACAATCAAAATATAAATTGTACAAAAATATACTATATTAAGTTATTATCGAAAGAGATTTATAGTCTTTTATTGCTAATTAAGAACTAGAGAAGCATATAGAATCTTTAAGAATTGCAATTGTATATTAGAGAAACTTTCAACAATCTATATTAAATATAAATAGTCTTCTGTAACAAGTAATTGATATAACTATTATAAATAATAGAGTTGCTTTAAATCTATTTACAAACTTGTTAATACTATATATAGACTAATTGTTTAAATCGATTTTTTCTTAAAATCTATAACTCGACACGAAAATTATATCTAATTAGATTAAGTTTTAATCTAATATAGTTAGTATTTTTATAATTTATACAATTCGATTTCAACTATCAAAATCGAACAATTAGTCTAGCTATATATAAAAAGACTCTATTATATAAAGAGTATTTGCTATACTTATTGTAAACAGAAAGCTTAGTACAATAGTTTATCAAAAAAATAAATTAAAAATTACAAATAATATCTTTCGATTAAATCTTGATACTCTAATTGTTTATATACTTGAGCGTCTACTTTCTTTTTTTTTCTTGTATATATAATATAGAATTGTTATTATTAGTACAATAGTTTTATTATTATATAGAATTAAGATCTAGTTAACAACAATATATTGTTGCAAAAATTGTTAGAATTAAATACAACTTAAAAGTCTTAATACTTAAGTAATTTATAATTAGACAAACAACAAATTATTATTTATTAAAGCTGAACAAAAATAAATTATTTTAACTAGATTTTTTATTTTTTATTTCTTATTTCTTGTAATAGAAAAACTATAATTGATTTTTCTATTACAAATGCAAAAAAAATTAAAGATAGAAAACAAAGAAATAAAAATCTAACTAATAGCAATATTAAAAAGCGCAAAAAATAAAAATATCTATTTAAGAAAATTAAATCTAAACAAAGAAGAAATAACACAACTAATAGTAAAATTGTTAAGTGCAAAGATTAAAATCTTAAAGCTCGAGATTATTGTATCGAATTTTGTTGTTAAAATACAAAACTTAAAAAATACTTTTATTTAACTTTAAAATTTCTACAAATAGCAAGATTAACAACTCGAATATATAAAATTGAGTCAAATTGATTTAAAACAAAAGCATAGAACAAAAAAATAAAAAAAATAAAACAAAAAATATTTAAGCAAATCGAGTTACTAAAATACAAACTTAAACAGATATTAGAAAAATTTAACAAATTTAAGCAAAAACACTTATTATATATTAATATAAAATTTAATTTGATTAACTTATAGTTAAGATTTAACAAAGTTAAAAAACAACTATATAGAAAAAATAAAAAGCTAAAAATAGTAATTTGACTAATAGAAAAGTTGTCGAACATAAAAACAAATATAGATTACTCTAATAGATAAAGAAAATTGCTAATTAATCTATTTTAGCTATCTACTATTTTTGCTTGCTATATTACTCAAATTAATATATTAGATCTTGAACAATTTTTTTTAAGTGTTAACAACAATATATACAAGCAATCTAAGTTGTATCTTTTTTTATTAACAAACAAATTTTTTGTTTCTAATAAAAACTTGTTAGATATTAAGCAATATATCGAACTATAAACAATTTTTCTCAAGTATTAACAATAACACAATATAGATAAGTAGTTTAACTCGAAATATCTTAAAATTAAAACTATTAACAACAATAGCAAAATTGTATTTTTAAAGAGAGATATCTTGTTGCAATTAAAATAAAAAGAGACAATTTAATTTTATATCTAATTAATATATTTAAAAAAAAATCTATTTTATTGGAATAAATAAGAAGAAACAATTTAGTTCTATAGTCGAACAATATATTTAAAAAAGATTTGTCTTGTTGTAATAATAGAGATAGACAATTTAGTCTTATAATTAAACAATATATTTAAAAAGAGATTTGTCTTATTGTAATAGAAATAGAAAAAAACAAACTTAGTTTTTTATTTAAACAAAATACGTGCAAGATATATTTGTCCAATTGTTTAAAAGTTAAAAAGAAAAGGTTTTGCTTTAAAATTAAATATTTTGTTTAAACAAAATATCGCACTTATAATATATCGAGTATTATTAATAGCTACAAACTATATATATTTATTTTGTTTTTATTTTAAGAATATATTTGAATATTAAGAAAATTATAATTAAGTAGAAAATTAATCTTTAGACTTTTTTTTCTATTAGATTAATAGTACTTATTATAACAAAAAATAAAAAATATACAAAGCAATATATTCTAGCTTATATTTGTACTATTTTTGACAAATTGTTAAACTAAGATCGAGAAACTTTAAAATACAACAATACAATTAATTAATAGCAAAAATTTAAGAAAAATCTTAAATAGTGTAGCTAGATAACTAGATAATATTAGGCTATAAACTTGGAGATATCTATTATTAGTACTAGCAATCTATTTGCAATATATATGCGATCTCTTTTACTTAGATTTTAGAATCTTAGCTACTTAATATACTATTAAACTATATAGTGCAATCTATATATATATTGCGATAAGTCTCTATTGTTATAGTTATCTATTAACTAGAATTTTATTTTTATCTTGTTATATTAAAGCTTTACGCAAGAACTTAATTACAACAACAAATATTAAAACAACAAATTGTCGATATATCTCTAAAAATAGTCTTAAAAATTTAGAAATTTAAAAACTTAAAAATACAAAAAAAAAAAAGAGACAAGTTAACTTTAACAAATTACTAGAATCAAAAATTTTAAAAATTAAAAATACAAGATTAACAATTTAGAAATTAAAGTATTATTAAATTAAAAAGCAAAAAAAGAAGAAACAAAGTTAAAATATTAAAAATAGCAATAAGAGTTGTAAATTTAAAAATTAAGATATTTTATCAAAATTGCAACTAGTATTTATTGTTGAAACAATAAATTGTTTGCTAACTAAAGTAATATTATTAAAAGAAGTTTTTCAATAATATAATTAATTTATTTGCTTAAAAGCGAAAATGCTATTTAAACTCTTTTTTTAATAAAGATTAAAGCAAATCTTTAATACAAAGATATTTGTTAACAATAAATGGACAATTAATTAAAAAAAGCAATAGATTAAAAATATCTATTTATAAATAATTAAAAAGATAAAAAAGCAATAAACAAAAAAATAAAACAAAATTAAGAAAAGAAAAGAAAATCTTTTCTTAATATTTTTGCAAAAAAAAGAAAAAGATTTGCAAATTAAAAGTATTATTTTTTAAATTAGTTATTATTATTAATCTTTTTAATTTAGTAGTTATTACTTTTACTATTTGTTGTTAAACTATTCTCTTAGAAACAATATCTTAAAATAATAAAAAGATTGTAAAGCTTTCTTTCGATATATCTACATTAACAACAAATTTACTTAATAACTTTATAAAAATTGTAGAGTTCTATTATTACGTAATTTTTATATCTTTCTTAGAAACGTTAAAAGTATTGCATTTTAATAAACTTAATATTATTAATTTTCTAAATTAATTTTTAAATTTTTGTAATAAATATAAAGTTATCTTTTAATATAAGATTATTAAGTTGTTTCGATATTGCGACAAACTTATAAAGAATTTTATTAAGTTTATTGTTGTCTAAATAAATAGAAAGTAATTTAAAATAATAAATAAATTAAAAAAGAAATATAAAGATAGAAATTCAAATTAGAAAATTAATTTTTATACTTTTCTAGAGTTTTTAAAAGACGTATTAAGAGTAGAGTCGAATAATATTTGTAAATACAATCGATAATTTAAAGTTATTTTCTCGAAGCTTATTAAACTTAATTAAGTCGATAAATATATTAAATTCTTGTAATATTTGAAGAGTTTTTTTCGCAACATTTGTACTAAGATAATGCAAAAGTATAAAATTAATTTAAACAACGCAACTATTATAATATTTAAATTATTATATAAGACAATTATAAAACTAATTAAAAATAAAACAATTATATAAGAAATAAATATTAATAGCAATTAAATTGTTTAGCAAGTTGCAAATATTAATATAAATAAATTAATAAATATAATAAGCAAGAAGCAAGATCTTATAAAGAAGAAAATTATATTAAAAACAATTTTTGCTCTTTTAGTATTGTTAACAATCGCAATTGAAAATACGAAAATTAACAAAATTCTAAATATTTTAATACAAGCTTTTGAAGATTTTAAGATTAACAATATTCGCAAAATAATAAAGAGCAAAATTTATTAAATAATTTAATATATAATAACAACGCAATTACAAAAAACTTTATATATTGTATTTTCTCAAATCTAGATAACAATCTAAAGTTTATCTTAAAAAACAATTTATATTTATTAAGAATTTGTACTTGTATCTAAATACAATCGATTTTAATTAAAATTAAATAAATATTTGTTTTGTTACAATTTGTATAAGCAATAAATTTGTTTAAATTTAACAATCTTAATAGCAAATAAAAAGATTTATATAAATAGAAGCAACAAAATTTGCTATAAGTCTAACAATTTTAGAGACAAAAAAATAAAGTTGTCTTTTAATAGTGCAAAAATTAAGAGAAAAATTGTAAGAATTTGTCTTTAATAAAGAGCGCAAAATTGTATTCGAAATTCTATAATTATAATAGCAATAGTAAGATTAAATACTAATTTTTTGTTAAAAGATAAAAAGAATAGTAAATCGAATTAAACAATAGTAGAGATCTAGAAAGCTCAATTAGAACAAAATTCTTTTAAGCAACAAATACTCTAAAAGCTTCTAATAGAGTAATTGATTAAAATAATTAAAAAAATAATTAAAAAGAAAAAGAGATTTTCAAAAATTAAAAATATTAGATTTGAAAATTATCTAAAATAACAAAAGCATCAAACAAAGAAATATATATAAAGAAAAAAATAATAGAAACAAAAATAAAAAATATTATAATAAAGAATATTCTTGCAATAATTAATTCTAATTCGAGAGTTATTAAATATTAGAAAAGCAAATCTAGAAAGAAGCAAAAAATTTCTACAAACTATATATAATAAACAAAATATTCAAAGAGAATATTGTAGACTATAAAGAATTAAGTTAATTTTAAAACTCTAACTCAAAATATTCTTATTTCGAAAATAAAAATAAAATTGATAAATTTTTTAAATTTTTGTTTTAATTTAAGTTGCTTTTTCTTTTGTTCTCTTTTTAATAAAAAGTTTAATACTATAGTAGCAAAAAAAAAATCTTAAAAACTTATTAAAAAAAAGAAAAAGACAATTGTTATTATAAAATTAATTAATACTAAATCTATTAAGATTGTTTATTTTAAAAATATTATTGCAAGAGTAGAATCTCTTAAAACTTTATATTTTATTGCTTGCTTAACTACATAAATACAATTAAAAAATATAAAAGTTAAAACAATATTTAATAATAATACAAAAATTAACTATATTAACAAGAGTTTTGCGAACAAAACTAATCTAACTATTTAACAAGATATTTTTATCTCACTAGTAGAAGTTACAAAAGCACGTATTTGTTTCGAAGAAATAATAAAAAATGCAAAGATATTAATTAAAAAAGTAATAATTTATATTTATATTTTTATTGTTTCTCGACTTAATTATAAAATTCTATTAAATTGATTTTTTTAGCAAAGTATTTAAATAAACTTTGTAAATATAGACAACAACTTTTTAGAATTAACAATTTATTCTAAAAAAAAAGCAAAATGTATTAGTATTTTAGAAATACTTGCTAATTACTCTAGTAACAAAAATAAAAATATTGTGTTTTTAAAGAAATCTTTAAATCTCTAGATAATTGTTTAGTTAATATAATTGCTCGACTTTGCAAATTTAATTACAAAGAATCTTCGAAAATAAAAATCAAAACTATTAGAATAACAATATCGCAAAATAGAATTAAAAGAAAAAATTGACAAAATTCTAATTAATTAAAGCAAATAAGCAATACTAGTGTCTACTTGTCTATTAATACAATTAATTAAAATCGAACAAATATTTAGATTAATATTATATTTCGAATATTTTAAAAATTATTAATAATTCGAACTTTTCGACTATATATTATAAAAAAGATTTCTATTATTTAATTGTATAAAAAGTTCGATATTCTTTGTTAATCTTTTATTGTATTGCGCTTATTTGTTCAAGTAAATATAATATACAAGCGAAAGATTTAAAAAACAAATCTAATAAATATAAACAATTTAGATAATTCTATTTTAAGCAAATATCTAAACTAGAAAGAAATGCTAAAATTATTAATTACAAAAAAATTCTAAAAGAAATTTAACAAAAGATACAATTTCTTTTTAATACTTAAGTTCTTAAATATTAAGTGCAATTTTTGTCTTACTAAGAAACGTATTTAAAAGCTAATTATAGAGTTTAAACTCTTTTTGCAAAAATAAGAACTCTTAATTATAATACTTTTTAATTGTAAAATTGTTTTAATATAGAGCTTTGCTAAGATAAATAAAATTAAGTTAAAGATTGTATTTAATTAAGAAATTCGCACTATAAAATACAAAATATAGCAAGTCTTAAAATTTTTAATTTTTCAAATATTAAATTCTATTGTAATTAAAATGCTAAAGAAACGTTTTTAAATAAATTTGCTAAAATACTATTATAATTTTTATCGAAACTCTTAATTTCTAGTAGATAAAAAAAAAGAAAAAAAAATCGTATAATTAATGCAACTATAAAAATAAACAAAATAACTATTCGAAATGCTAATATATTTTCTAATATCGAAGAGTTTGCAAAAGAATTTGTTAAAATAATAATTGTATTACTAATTAATTTCTTTTTAAGATACAATTAAATAGATTTTGTATTAAAGAATCGCAATTTTATTGTCTTTATAACTTCTCTTAAACTACTTAAAATAACTTCTCTATTACAAGATGCTACTAATTCGATTGCTTAATTTGTAAAAAATTGTAATATATATTTTTAAGAATCTTTTTAACAAATATTGTTTATTTGTAAATAATATAAATATAAAAGAATCTAAATTAAATTATAATAACAAAAAAACAATTTTAAGAATTAAACTATTTGTTTTAGAATATATTTAGTAGTTAAATACAATATTAATAAACGTAAAATTGTTCAAGTATATTATATTTGACAAAAAATCTTAATTTTGCAAATTAGAAATTAAAATTGTCGATTTTGTATATAATTTTAATAGATAATTCTTTAATAATATTAAGATTATTAAGATTGTTAAATAATTATTGTGCAAAAACGTTTTTAAAGTTAAAATCTTTATAGAAGTATATATTTATTATCGAATTTAAATACTAAAATTTGTAATTATTGCAAAGTTAATTTATTGTTTATTTAAGACAAGATATATCTTTGTTTAAGACTATAAATAACAAGATATTATAAACAAATTAAAGATTGCTTTAACAAATATATTAATAATACGCATTTTAAACTATTCTATTTTAACTAACAAAATTGTTTCAACTATAAATTCTAGTTTAAAAGATTAAAAAATTGTATTAATACAAATTAATACAATAACAAAAATTTTTTTTTTTACAATATAAGAGTAAACTTTAAAGCAAACAAGAATTTTAATACAATATTAAAAAGGAAGAGTATTAAAAATTTATAAAAATCTTAAAGAAAGTACAATTCTAGTTGTATAAAGTTTAATTTACAATTAAGATTAATACAAATATTTTAATAATTTAACTTAATTGTTTTATAACAAATTTGTCTAATATTTTAATAATTTGCTAATTAATTTAAATTTGTTTCTTCGACTTTAATATACAATATATATTTGATTAAAAGTATATAACAACTAACAAACTTTCAAAAAAATTAAAAAAATTGTTCAACAATATTGACAAAATTAATAAGAAAGATATTAATAATTTTATTAATAATTAATTAAATTGTGTTTGTATTTGTCTTGCACAAATAATAGTATTAAAGAAGAACAAAAATATTTTCGAAAACAAGTATTTTAATAAATTTGAGCAAATCGCTTAATATCTAATTTTGTTACAAAAATCAAATATAAGTTAATAGAATTTTTGCAAGTTTAAAAATTATACTTTTTATTTTCTAATAAGAGAAGAGCATTTGTTTCGAAAAATAAATAAGAATATATTTTTGCGTAAAGTAATAAATTAGATAAAAGACAAAAATCGAATTGTAAAAAGTTTGTATAACAAAAGTAGTTATAAAGAAAGAAAGAATATTTATTAATATATTGCAAATCAATATTAATAACAAAATCTATTTAATTTTTGCAAGAAATATATCGGAAATTGCAATAAATATTAGCAAAAAACTTCTAATAAACAAAAGAAAATTATATATTCGACTTATATTTTTAATTTATAAAAAAAAATTGTTGTAAATTGTATCTATATATTAATTGCAAAAATATTTATTAAAGTAAATCTAATAGCTGTTCGAAATAATTTAATAAAATAAATAGAAATTAAAACAATTCCAAATTTTAAAGCACTTGCTATAATAAAGTTTTTGTAAAAAAATATTTTTTGTCGATATAAATATATTAAGAAGATAATTATAAATAGCAAACTCAAAAATAAAGTTAATATAATAACTAAACTTCTAAAGAAATATAATATTAAGAAAGTAACAACGTCGACTTATTATTTACAAGCAAATAAAATAGTAAAAAGAGAGCACAAGTTTATTGTTAATACTTTGTTCAAACTAATTAAAAGAGTCTCTACAAATTAATTACGATATTTGTATACAATATTGTAAGTCGATAGAACAACAATTTAAAAATCTATTAAGAAAATGTTGTTTTGTCTTAAGTTCGAATACAAAGTTGTGTTGTTAATCGAAATAAAGTATTTAATCTAGTATATTATAAATTGAAGAAAAGCTTGTTTAATAACAAATCTATTAATATTGCAAACAAAACAACTAAAAAAAAGAAATAAAAATATTTAAAAAATAGTTTTGCGTCTTTGTTGTTTTAGAGAAGCAAACAAGAATCTCTTTAATAATAACTATTAGTTGTTAATGCGTTTATTTTAAACTAAAGACTTAATTTTATTATATAATATTAAGCTTAATAAAAGATACAACGTAAAACTATTTTTTTAATAGTTAGATTTTTTCAAAATAAGAAAAGAAAACAAAATTAAAGACTTTTATATTTTAAAAGAAGTTAATAACACAAGACTTAAAAATATCTATTTAGAAAATCGATTAAAGAAATATATAAAGAAAAATTAAAATCTTTAGATCTTCGCAAAGTTAAATAACAAAAACAAAAAGATAAAAGATAATTTTATACAAAAGATAAAAAATTAATTTAATTAAAGTAATAGAAGATTGTTTGCAATTATTATATTATTGCTATCTTATTACAATTATTTAAATTATATAAGAGTATAAGATTTTTTTTTAAAAAAGAGAAAAATTGCAATCTTTATACTTGTTTTACTTGCAAGAGTTTCAATATAGAGTTTATCAATTTACAAGTATTAAAGAGTAATTTAATTACGCAAAATAATTTACAAGACATTATAATTTCGAATACTCGAAAAAAACAAATAAAAAGATAAGAAAATTAAAAAGTCGAAATACTAACAATTTCGATTAATTAAGAGTAAACAAACAATACTAGTATCTATTTATCTACTTTAATTAACTAAAATTAATAATTAAAAAGCGATTTAAGAGTATTAATAGCAATCTTTAATTCAAAGTTCTAGAATTTCAAGAATTTTTTCAAATTATAAAGAACGAATTTTAATTATCTTTTACGCAACATTTCTTAATAATAAAGATAGCAAAATTATATATTAATTATATTAACTTTGTACTTGTTTGCAAGTTAATATACAAATAAATATTAACATAATCTTTTTATATAATTAATAATATAAATATTGCAAACAATAATTAAATCTATAAGTAAAGATTCTTTGTATTTGAAACTTTATATTTGTTAAATATTTAAAACAAGTTATTGCTTTATTTATTAAAACACAACAACTTAATAATCTAATTCTTTGTTTATAGAATTCTCTTTTTCGATCTATTATTTTTGCATAAATTTTTCTTTATTGAGCTTGTATTATAGTAGATTTAGAGCGACAATTATAAGATACTAAATATAAACAATATTTTGCAAAAGAAACTTCTTAATCTTTACTAGAAAATCAAAATTAAAAACAAGAATTATTATTTATATTAATAGAAAAATCTTGTAAAGAACAACAATTTATACTTCTTAAACAAAACACAAGTTAAAATTCGATAACATTAATATATTCTTTTTGTAGTTAGAAATCGATTTCTTTAATTAAATTATTTTAAGCGTAAGATTAGCAAGCACTATTGCAACAATTACAAACATTGTAGCATTAAACTTTTTAAACTCAAATTTAAATCGAATTACAAAAAACAATTATTCGATCTATAAAAGACAATTTAATTATTAAGAATTGCATCTATATTTAAGTAATCAATATTCTACTTTAATATAATAAAATTATTAACAATAAAAGAAGAGAACATTTAAAAAATCTTCAAAATATAGTTTTAAATATTTTAAAAATAATCGAGAATTAAACGCAAAATTTGTAACAATTAATTAACAAAAACATTTAAATACTAATAAATAATTTATTATAACAAGAATTAAAGAATATAGTATAAAAAATTAATTAAAATAAGAAGCTACAAATTTAAAATAATTAAATTTAATTTTGCAAACTATAGCTATCAAAGATTGCAAATATATTGTCTAAAAATATAGATTAATTAATTATTAAAACAATATTGCAAATAGCAAAGAAGCATTAAAATTTGCAAAGAATTTTAAAGAATTTAAATCAAACTATATACAATCGACTCAAATATTATACTATAGAATCGAAACGCATTGCTAACTATATAATTGACAACTACAACAAAATAAATACTAAAAAGTTCAAAAATATAATAGTATTTATTAAACAAAAGCTTTTAAAAGTTAAAATAAAAGATTATTCTTAAAAATATAATTTAATAAAAATTTTAGACGCAAAGCTAAAGAAGACTTGTCAAACAAAAGTTTAAATAATTTTGTTTTCTTCTATAGAAGATGCAAAGAAAGCATAGATTTAAGACAACAAATAAAAAGAATCTAAATTGTTAATTTTAAAATCAAAATTAAAGTCGAAATCTAAAGATAATAAAATTTTTAAAAGACAAAGCAAAGAAAAAGCAAATTAAAATTTAGATTCTTTTAAAGAAGTTTCTTCTCTACTATTACAATTGCAAAATTTGATATTAAGATTATTTTTTTTAGATCTTAGATTACTTAGAGTTGTTAATACAACAAAATTACATACTTTAATTATTGAAATTGCAAGAATTTTTCTAGAAACAATAGCTATCTTTATTTCGACAAACAAAAAAAACAACGCAAAGAACTATTTATATATAAAAGTAAGTATAAATTTGCGATATTAAATTAACTATTGTTCGACAATATTAATTAAAGTCTTTTAACTAGTTAAACTAGCTATATTGACAAAGAAGCAAGAAGAAGATCTAATTACAATTATATTAAAATTGATTGTCTATATAGTTTATTAAAGAAAGCTAGAATTTCTATTAAAAATAAATCGAATCTCTAATAATTAAATTAAGAGACAAGTAATTTAGTGTTACAAGAAACAAAACAATTTTTCAATATTTGTAAGACAAAATAGATTAAACTTTAAATTTAATATTTGCTTGCTTATTTTTAAAGATTTCTTAAAACAATACGTTTATAAAAGAGAAAAACTAATCTTTTTATTTAACAATTTTTAGTAAACTAATATTTAATTTTAAGTAATAGACAATATTGATCTAGCGAAATAAAACTAGTATAGAATAATTGTTTGTTAAAATTAATTTGCTTATTTAATTGTTAACTCGAAGTACTAGATATAGTCGCAATTTCAAAACAAATTGCAAATAATATTATATTATTAACAAAGAAACAATAATCGATAAGAAAAATAGCTTCTTAATTATTTGTTCTCTATATTGCAAATAATAATGCAAGTAGATCTAGATTCTTATATAACGCATATACTTCTACAAAACAATTACAAGTATAAATTGTTAACAATATTGCATTTGTTAATTTTTAAAAAGTATAAAAATTAAATGTCGAAACATTACTTTAATTTCGATATAAATTAGAATATTTATTAAGAGTTTTAACAATTACAATTAATTGTTTCTTTTATTGCATAAAATAATTTGTCTTACAAAAAATATTTGTTAGAGGATTTTTATATTTAAATCGATATATAGTTGCAAAAAACAATAAGAAAAGAATAACAAAACAAGAAAATATTAGAAACTAAATTAACTAAAAAGAATTTGCTAGAATAGAGATTGTATTAAGCAAATATATTTTATTAATTTAAAGATATACAAATTGCGCAATTTCAAATTTCTTATTACAAGTTAAAAATTAAAATTAATACAAAAATTGAAATATTTTTTGTTTATATAACTCTATTAAAAGATAAAGAAACTTTAGAGAATTTTTAAATAAATACAAGAAACAGTATTTTTGCAATTTATCGAAACTTAATTTTGTTAAATCTATTTTTAACTAATATATTTTATTGTTTTAAAGTTGTTATTAACTTCTCTTTTATATTTAATATTAAGAATGCAATTATAAAATGTATATTTTAAAATTCGACAAAAATAATAAAGAAGTTAAGAATATTATTCGAAGATGCAAAGAAATTTAATTGTCTAGTAGAATAAACTTAAGAATATACAACACATTACGTAAAATCAATATAAAGAGAGATTCAAAAAATAGAGAATAAAGTATTTGAACTATATTTATAAATACAATTTATAATATCTAAGAGTTTTAAAATATTTAATATTTATCAATTTAATATTGAAAACAATTTAGATTCTTATTTAGCTAATTATAAAAAAATAATAGAATTTGAGTTTTCGATTGTTTATTTTAACAAAGAAGAGAAAATTCTATTATTTTGATTCGAAATTAAAAAAAAACGTTATAAATTAAAACTAAGTTAGCAATTTAGATCGAGTATTTTAAGACTAAAAATAACTTTTAAAATTATACGTTTATCTTTTGTTTTAAAGAGTTTAACACAAATATAATAGCAACAATCTACTCTATTATTGTTACTTTTCTCTTAGATTAATTTTTTAGATTTATGTTAAAAAAACTTATTATTATTGTTATTGTCTTTAGAGAATAAACAAGATTTACAATAATTAACTTTATTAAGTACTTAATTTCGATTAAATAATTTTTTCGATTCTAAAAAAAAGTTTTATATAAACTAATTTATTATATTCTCTATACAATCGATTTAAATAACAAGAAAAATAAAAGATCTAGTTTAACAATCTTAGAAAGATAAAAGCAATTTTCTTATTTTTTTACTACAATTTTTGTACGAGTAGAAACAAAAGTTTCTTAATTCAATAATTAAGAGACAATTACTAAAAGGAAAAGAATTGTATATAGTCGAATAACTAGATAATATTAGACTATAAATTTAAGAATGTTTACTATTAGTATTAGCAATCTATTTGCAATATATATACAATCTCTTCTACTTAGATCTTAGAATCTTAGCTATTTAATATACTATTAGATTGTATAGTGCGATTTATATATACATCGCGATAAGTCTCTGTTGTTATAGTTGTCTACTAACTAGAATTCTATCCCTATCTCGTTATAATAGAACAAAAGAAAAAACAATTTCTCTATTTTAAAATATATATTTTGTCTTATTGTAACTTTGTAATATACAAATTAGATAAAAACAATAATTGTATAAATACAACAATTAGAATAGTAGTTTTCGATTAACTTTATAATATTTTCAAGTTTCTTTTTAGTATATTAAAAAGAGTATAATCTCTAAGTAACTATTAAAATATATCGATAAAATTTTTATTCTATTTATTTATTTCTAAGAAGTTATTGATCTCTAATGTTAATTAATACACAAACTTTTTGCTAGAAAAATTTAGACTAAAATTAAGCAATTGTCTCTGCAATATAAATTAGTTTTAGTAGACTATAACTATTAGCTTTTATTTTAACAAAACAACAAATAAAAGAATATTACAACTATATTTGTACAAATAGTTAGAAAAAGTCTTAAATTGTAGTATTTTAATATTAAATATTAAATTAATATCAAAGCAATTAAATTATAAAAAAGTTTGTTTTAAGATATCTTTTATTTTTGATAGTTAACAAATTTGTTTCTAGGAAAAAGTTTGACAACAATATTAATTAGAGTTTTTGCAATTAATTTAAGACAACAAATTTTTAATTAAAAAATATCGATTTTTGTACAAATAAAGTGCAATTAATATAACTTAACTATTGTATTACAAAAAGAATATAAAAGTATATATAAGTTAAGAATTGCAAGAAACTATAGCAATCTAAAAAGAGAATATTGTATCTTATACTACAAGTATACTAGCTATAAAAATTAAAAAATATTAAATTTTATCTATAATCGATATATTAAGTACTTAATTTTAGTTTTTATCAATCTTTGTTGTCTACTTTTTGTTTTTTTTCTTAAAATTTTTTTTTAATTTCGAGAAGCTTGCGAGCTAAATTGCTCGAAAAAGACAAAAAATATATTGAAATTGTTATATTTATAACTTTTCTTATCGAAACTCTTTAATTGCTTAGTATAATAATTTTTCTCTATTAAAGTATTTGTTGTTTTATCGATTTTGCAATTACAAGTTGTTGCAATATGTTACAATTCTAGACTAGATAAGCTTTGTTCTTCAATTACTCTTTAAATCTTCGCTCTCTAGTCTCGAATATACTACAAATAACGTCTAGCGTCTTGACATTTATAGTATTTATATTTATTTTTTGTACATAATTAGTTCTATATAGCTAGTATTCTTGTCAATCAACTATATACTAGCTATTAAAACTCTAATTTTAATATAATATTAACTATTCCTTTAAAAACAATCTTGCAAATTATACTCTAAAAATATTTATATTTGCTAACTTTTTTTTTTTCGAAACGTACTTTAAATATAAAATTACTAAAGCAATTTTAGATACAAAGCTACTAAAGCAATTCTAGATACAAAGTTACTAGAATAGACGCTTTGCAAAGCGTAACTAAGTTGCGACAATAAATATCTTTAAAAAAGACGTACAACTTAATAATAATAAATTTTGTTAACTCTCTAAATAAGTATTCTCTAATTCTTATTGCGCTAAGTTGAAAAAAGTCTTACAAGAAAGATAGTAAATCTACTAGAATAAATAGACAACAAATTGTTCTAACTACAACTTAATAATTTTGCTAAAATAAACAAGCAAGTTTGCTAGAATTGACATTTATATTGCAATATTGTTGTTTTCGAACAACATCTTTTCGCTTTGCATAGCTTGAGCAACACTTGTTTTTAATATCGATAATTTCGCTTCAATATTTACTAATTTAATCAAACAAAATAAATTGTATAATATCTAAATAGAGCAAACATATTTAAACGAAGCGTTCTATCTAAGTTTATATTTTTATTTACTACTTTGTTATTGTTTATAATTATCAAAATTTACAATATTCGTACATATTTATTACAACGACGCGTTGCAATTTCGCTATATAAAGTTCAAGTATTTTACTTTAACTTCAAATCTTGTAAAAGTGTTGTATCTCAAAATCGATTTCGCTATTAATTAAATATTAAGATTTTGCTATTGTTAAAGTTACAATCGCAAACTTTATTCGAACTTCTCTTCGAAAATTCTAAATCAATTGAATTTAGCAATAATTTTCTCGAAAATATTAATATACTATTTTTATTTATTAAGAAGTCTAGACGTAAAACTAAAGTTAAAATTAATTAATTTTTATTTTATTAATCTCTTTTCGACTACAATTGTTGTCGACAAAAGATTTAAAAAAACTTCGCAAAACTCTTACATAGCGACAACTTTATTAAAGATATAACTAAAAATTCTATATATTAATTCGAACATATTAATACTATTTATTTCTACGTATAGTATCTAATACAATATAAAAAAGATCGAAACAAAAAAATTGTACAATTAGAAACAAATTTAAACAAAGCTCGAATTATTTGCAAGAATCTACAAAAAAAGCGAAATATAAAGCAAGCTAAAAACAAAATATAGAAGAAAACAACTAATATATTAATTAAGAAACAAGATAAGTTAATCGAGAAACTTAATTATTGTAAGCAATTTAAGTCTATTTATTACTTATTGTCTTGTCAAAATCTTAGCAACAATAACAACAATTACAATATATTTTTTTACAAATTAAATTAATAGAATCGCAAACGTTTTAATAAAGTCTATAGAAATAGCTTGCTCAAAATCAAGAAATCAATATATAACAATATTAAATTTTCTAATTTAATTGCTTTCTCAAATAATTAAAAGAAATTCAATTAATAACAAACAACGCTCTTTGTTAAATTTAAAGTCTATTTTTGTATATTTGACAACAAATTAGTTAAACTAATATATATTATAGTTAAATATACAAAAAATGTCTTCGAAAATATTAGATATTGTTTGTTGAATTAAAACAACAATCTTGCTTAACTCTATAATATATTAGCTAAACTAATAGCGAATTTCTATATTTAATTTGACAAATTTGATTAATAATATAAAAACTTTATTAAGTTTATATTATCTAATTTTGCTATAAAGTTTTCGAAAATCTTTAATAAGTACGTAACTTGATTTATATTAATTGCGACAAATATTAAGCTATTTAAAAATCAAAAAATACATTAATTCGATTTGAAACTAAGCAACAAGTTGTACAATCGATTTGTTAATATAATTGACGTTATTAATATTAATAATTGAATTTCTCGATTACGCAATATAGATTTTAGAATAAAACAAAAGAAAAATTATTAATTGCTTTAAATTAGTATGCGTAATAGATTTATTATTACGCAAACAAACAAAAATCGAAATATTACGTATAAGCTTACAAATAGATTCGAAGTTTATAACAATACGTCAATTAATTATATAACTAAACAAAAAACTTTTTTCGAAACAAAGTTAATTTTTAATCTTAAACACTTAAAAATAAAATTAAGAAAAAGAATCTTTATCGAAAGTATTTGTGTTCGAAATATTGTCTTAATTATTCAAATATTCTTTGCAAGAACAAGTTAACTAAAATCAAAAAAAAAGCAATTATCGAACTTAAAATTTATAATATTGACAATCTCGAGCTAATAGCATTTAGAGAAAAGAGTTGCTCTAATAATTTAAATAACAACTTAAATAATTTTAGCAAATCGAAAAACTAGATGTTTCTAACAAAAATTGCAATTCGAAATAGAAGCTAGCGCTTGTACAAAAAACAATAAAAGAACTTAAAACTATATTTAACTTATATAATAAAGTCTTGCTTATCAAAGTCGAACTTAGTTCTAGCGCTATCAATAGCAAGTTGCTCAATAGTTAATAGCTAGATTTTTATATTAAGATTCGCTCAAATCAAGCTTATTTATTCTTCGATAAACATTATATTAAGATAATACTATTTATTGATATCGAAGTCTTCGATAGAGTCTTTGTAGATAGAAAGTTTGTCAAACTTTATAAATTTTCTACTATATTATTGCAAAATTCGATCAAATTACGTCTTGTCAATAATAAATTTGTCTCTAATATTATCTATGTCGCTCAAGTTATCGTTAATCTAAATAGACATATTAATATCTTATAATATCTAATAATTAAATTGAAACAATTCGCAATTATTCTTGGCATACTCTAAATAGAAGAGCATAACGTACTTCGATAACTACAATAAGTTTTATGCAAAGCTCAAACGAAATTCTTCTAGCATAGAGCAACTAGAGAAGCAAATTTATTCAAAATTTAAACAATAGATTAAGTTCTTTAATTTACAAAAAGCTAACAAGTTGTCGCTAAATAGAAATATTAATTATACTATTAATTTTGTTTCAAAAGCAATTTCTTCGATCAAAAAAGTCTATAGTATTTTTCGTTAAAAAGAAGAGATTATTAAAATCTATCTAAATAACATAAAAAGCAAAAATCAAATTTGCAACAACATCTTACAATATATTGCTCTTACTCTTATAATCAAGAAATCTAATAGAAATTTGCGCGTCTACGTAAACTATAAAGATTTTAACGCTTTAACAATTAAGAATCGCAATACTCTATTATTGATTCAAGAAATCTTGCAACAATTATGCAAAATCAAGTATTATAGCAAATTCGACATTATTGTCGTCTTTAACGAGATTCGAATATGCTTCGATAACAAATACAAAACAATCTTTATTACTTGTTATAGTCTATTTAAGTACGTTATAATATCTTTTGAGTTATATAACGTTTTAACTATATTTCAATCTTTTATTAATAAGACTCTCAATTCTTATCTAAACAATTTTTGCACTATCTATATAGATAACATTCTAATCTACAACAATATTAAGAAAAAGTATAAAAAGTATGTTAATAAAGTTCTCGCTAAATTTTATAAGACAAATCTCTATCTAAATATTAACAAATATATTTTTTTTGTTAAATTAATCAAACATCTAGATCTAATTATTATTATCAAAGACATTTAAATAAATTCTAAGAAAATCAAATATATTCTAGAATATAAAGTTTCTATTTGCGTGCGCAATATATAGATTTTTTTAGATTTTGTCAACTTTTATCGACAATTTATCTATAATTATTCGAATTTAATTAAATCTTTGTTAATATTTAGTAAACTCGAAAACAAGAGTTTTAATTTTCTATAACAATTTAACGATTTTAAAGATCTTGCGTTTCAAGTTCTTAAAAAAGTTTTTATCGATTAGTTTATTTTGCATTATTTCGATTTCGATCTAAAAATCTAAATCGAAAATAATGTTTTTAATTTTATAATTGCTATTGTGCTCTTGCAAATAAATTTAAATAGATTGCTTTATTCGATAATCTATATATTCAAAATTATATTATTTGTAGAGTGCAACTACGAGATCTACAACAAGAAACTATTAATTATTGTTTGCGCTTTTAAGAAGTAGTATTCAAAATATATCGATATATCTATCGAGCAATCTATTAAGATTATTATCGACTATCGCAATTTAGAGCATTTTATAACTATTAAGCAACTCAATTGTTATTAAGCTTGCTAAATCGAGTTCTTGTTCGAATTTAACTTCAAAATTATTTATCGATTAAACGTGCTAAACGCGAAATCAAACAATCTAATCAAACAATTGTAGAATTTGCTCTCTAATAAAAATAACTTTTGCAATTAATTTTAAAGACAAACAATTTTTAAGTAACATAGTTTAAAATCAAATATAGTTAAAGTTATTGTATTAATTTTGCTACTATTAAGTGTTATCTACAATTTAATAACAAAGTTGATTTATTTGCTTCGAAACTTTATCGAGTTTAAACTAATTGCTAACAAAAAAATCGCAAAAGTTTACAAAAAGTTTACTTAAATCTTGCTAACAACTAACAAAGATATAAAACTATTTGCGTTTTTATTGTTTGCAATATTTGTATTACTTTAACAAAACAAACTTTGCTTTGCTAGATCTCTTTTTTCGATTTCTTTGCTTGCTAATGTTGTATTTACAATTTTTTATTTTATAATTTCTTTATTTTTAATTGTTGATTTTGTTTTTTCTTTAAATATATTTGTTTTGTCTATAACTTAATTATTTATATTCGCAATCTCTTTCACAATTTAGCTCTTGTTTGTTATCGCAATTAATTTAACAAAAAAGAAAAAACTTAAGACAAAACTTAATTTCGAAATTCTTGTTTAACAAATATTAAAAATATATTTGTATAACAAGAAGATAAAACAAATTATTTAGACTAAAAAAGCTAATAAACAAAAAAATTCAATTATTTTTTGCAAAACAAATAAGCTAAAATTCGAAAACTATATAATAGTCGAATATTTAATAATTAAAGTTAAGCATTTATTTGTTTAAAACAAAATATATGTTTCTTAAAATAAAAATAATATTTTTCGAGTTGAAGCAATTAGATTTTAGCATAAATTAATAAACATTAAACATTTAAATCGAACAACTATATTCGAAAAAATATAGTATTACTATTATTAATCTATATTGTATTTAGACGTCAAGAAATATGTTAAAAGCTATTTAATATATAAGTACGTCAAATTATATCGCAAACATAAGTATAATCCATTGAAATCTTTGTCTATTTTAGATTATTACTAGCAAAATATATTTTGCAACTTTATTATCTCTTTGTTGTTATATTGCTATAGAGAAAAAATCTTTTAGCATATCTTAATAGTAATTGATAGATTATTTAAAAGTAAAAAGTTTATATCTATAGACTCTTTAAAAATCAAAATTGTAATTTAGATCTTTATCGACTTTGTCTAATATATTAAAGACTTTTTAGTTATTATTGTTTTAAATAGAGATACTTAATTTATTATTTACTTTTAACAATATCTTTGCAAAAGACTAAAATTTAAATCTAAATTATTAATTGCATTCTATTCGAAAATCAACAATTAAATCGAAAATGCTAATATCGCTTTTAAGCAATATCTTCGAACGTATATACAATATAATTAGAATAATTGAATTAATTATCTTGCTATTGTTAAATTTGTTGTTAACAATTATATTAGCGAGTCTACTAACTTATTATTTTTCTTTGCTATTAAAAACTATTTGTTACAATTAAATTTAAAGCTATCTATAGTTTTTTTTAACAACAATACGTTTGAAGTTTGTCGCAATATAAAAAATACTAATAAGATTGTTAAAAAGATCAAGATTTTGCGAAACTTTTTTTGTCAAAAACTTGTCTAAATTTAAGCTAAACAAGTAGAGTTTGCTAATCGCAAACGCACTACAATTTCGAAATTTAAAATTGATAATTAAATTATACTTAATATTTAAAATATTAAAACAACTCAATTATACAAGTTTCTAAAATATAAAAATGCAAATCTCTATAAGATTATTCGAGCAATTAACAATTATATCTACAAACTAGAACTATCTAAATCGATAAAAATTTATTTAGTACTCTATTTATAATTTTTATATTTTAACAAAAGCAAGTTTTTGTCAAATTAACAAATTAAGTTTTTGTTATTTGTTAATACTATTAACAATATCGACAACAATTTCGAATATTATGTTAAAAACATTGAGACATTATAATACAATATACGCAAAAATAACAATAATATAGATTCAAATCTAATTGTTACTAATTATAGATATAAAATACTACAATATCAAATTCTCTTTACGAGCTACACGAACTACAACAATAGATCTAAATAACTAAACTACTTTATAACTAATAGTTGCTTTAATTTTGTTGTTAACTTTTATCGCAAATATCTAAACGCAACAAAATCTTATTAAATATTTAAAACGTCTTCTAATCGGAAATCTAATAAGTAAGATAATTTGCATCTTAACACTTTTTGCGCTTTTCTATTACTATTGTCAAATGTCGCTCAATATATATCTACAACTCTTAATATCGCACTAAGAATTAATCTCGAAAACGCATTGCTAATATATTACTATTGTCGAAAGTTATTTGTTATATATTTGCAATCGAAATCAAATTTAATATGTTATCTTGTCTTCTATTATATTTAACAAAAATCTCGAAAACGCATTATTAATACATTATTATTGTCAAAAGTTAATCGATATATATTTGCGATTTTTGTTGTCGTTTCTATAGTGCTTTTGTTAGATACTCTATAATTGTCTTTTCTAAAGATTTTTCGAATTAGAATTAACTTAATATTTCTAAATATACGCACAATTGTATATAAATTGCTATCAAAACACTTTTATATTATTTTCTTTCTTTGTGTTGCAAATTTAGACAAACGTGTTTAAACATAATTAAAATTTGACAAATTTCGAATTTTTAATATTGCTATTTTTTTTTGTTGTTGTCAATCTTTTCTTAAATTACGTAATTGATTAACTCTTTAAATCTTCTTAAATATAATTGATCTTTTAAACTCTTTTAAACGCAATCGATTTCTATCTTGTTGTTAACTTCTCGATTTTCGCGTTATATAATTCGAATTTCTCTCTTAGAATTAGAGTTAATAATTTTTTGTACTCTCTTTAATTTTTTTACATTTAATATTTCTTTAAAATTTATTTATCTCTTTCTCTCTCTTCGATCTTCTCGTTGCCCAACAAATTGCTCGAAACTCGATTTTCGCTATTTAACAATTGTTCGACATTTAATTTCGAATATTAGATTGTATTTGACAAACGTATTCAACACTAATTAAAAATAGTTAAAAATTAACTAGAATACTATTCGCAATATGCACGCTCTTTGTTTAACATATTATTGTTTTTTGTATATTTTGTTTTAAAAATTTCCAATTATTTTTTCTATTCGACAAATTTATTCTTTTGTTCGACGCGTATCGAAAACTTCAATTTTAATTATTAAACAATATCTAATATATATTCGATATTAATCGAAGCTTGTATTCGACAAGTATTCAATATTAACTAAAGTTAACTAAAAATACTAACTAGAAAATTTAATATTATTTTGTCGAAGCTCGCGAATAGAAAAGAAAAGTAGTATTACAATTTTAGACTAAACAAACTTTGCTCTCTAATTATTTTTCGAATTTTTGTCTTCTAATCTCGAATATACTACGAATAACGTCTAGTGTCTTGACATTTATAGTATTTATATCTATTTTTTGTACATAGTTAGTTCTGCATAGCTAGTATTCTTGTCAATTAACTATATACTAACTATTAAAGCTCTAATCCTAACACAATATAAAACAACTTATTGATCTAAGAATTGCAAGTTGCTACAATACAAGACAACTTATTTATCTAAAAACTGCAAGTTGTTGCAATATAAAACAATTCTTTAACTTAAGAATTAATAGTTACTTAATATTTAATTTACAATTATTTTATTATCTTTTTCAAACTAGAAAACTTTTTCTAAAAATTATATATTGTAGTATTAGAATTCTAATTTAAATCTTTGTTTAAACTCTTATCTAAGTTGTTATTTAAATTTTTATTTTTTTGTTTAAGAGTTAGTGTCTCTCGATATATTCTCTATAAATACTTGTTAAAAGAAAATATCAATTTGATTTCTTCTTTATTATAGATTTCTACTTTACAAACAATTCTTTTTTTATTAAATATTAATAAAAGTTAAAGAAACAAAGATTTTCTCTAATAGAAAGTAGAGACTCGAACTTAATAAAAGATTAAGACTCGATTTTAATAGAATTAGAAAATTTAAATTGCAAAATATTAGCAAAATTGTTGTAAAAAATATATTTTTCGTCTATTGCAAACAAGTCGATTATATTGTTATTATAGAAATTCTTTTTTGTAATCTTTTGTATCGACTTTCTAGTACAATCTAATTTAACAAATATAAAAGAAGTTTTAATCTTTTTTTTTCTTTTTTTAGACTTATTATTTTTTCTTAATATATTTTGTTTCTTTTAAGTACTTTTTTGTTTAAAAATTATATATACAAGATAATTGCGCAACTTTGATTCGACAATTAAAGTAAAAAGACTAAGAAAATATATAACTATTATATTAATTCTTTGAAAAAGAGAGATATTTGTTAGATTTTGTGCTTTGCTAAAAATTGTAACTAAGATAACGTCTCTATATTAAAGATAATCTTGTGTTTTTTTATCTTAGTTTGCAAACTTGTTTTTGTTAAGCGTATTTTTGACAAAGTTGTTATAGTCTATTTTTATAATTATTTGTATATTCTTTAAAACTAAAATCAATTATCGATTTACTCTTAATTAGTATTTAGATTACAATATTTCTTTAGAAAATTTAAGAGTATTTGCAATCTACAATAGAATTTTTAAATTTTATATAATTCTCTATATACTAGTTTATAGAATAATATTGAAATTATTTAATATATAGCGCTACTATAATCTGTTAAACGATTTTAGCAATTAAGTTAAAAATAGATTTCGACTAAGTTTCTTTATAACTATAAAAGAAAGAATTAGAATTAAATTAATTCTACTTTATTTTTTTTGTTTGTATTTTGCAATTGTTTGTCTATTAAGTATTCTTAATTTTTTTCTAATTAAGAGATTCGAATTTTCTGAGAAAACTTATAATTCTATTTAAATCTACAAAACAAAATTAATATATTGCTCAAGAGTTAAAAAATATAATTTTTTCTAAGTCTACTAATATAAGATAATTGTCTCTATTAAAGTTCGAAAAACAATTTAAAAGCTAATAATTTGTTGTTTAAAATTGTGCAATTAAAGCTTGCATCTAATAGAGATTTTCATAATTATATTAAGAACAAAATTGTAAGTTACTATAGACAAAGTTGTAATTAAGATTAAGAATTATTGCGCAATATTGTTTTTAAAATATTATAATTGCAATATAACAATTAAACAATAAGATAAAAGAAGACGTTATATATATAGCGCTAAATTATAATTTACTACTTTCTAAATCTTAATATTCAAATATTGTTTTTCGATTTTAAAATAATTGTTGTTTTTTTTGTTGTTTTTTGCAAGTTTTAGTTTATAAATATAGCGCAAATTTTAATTGTCGAATTTATTTTTGTTAAATTTATTTCTATTGTTGTCTTTATCTATATTAATATTCTAAATTATATTATTAATATTTTTATATTTAGATTCGAATTGTTAATAGCAAATTTTTCTTAACTTTTTGCTTAGATTAAGTTCGAAAAAAATTTGTTAAATTTTGTACAATTAAATAGTGTCTCTTAATCTATAGTAGTATATACAATACTAATATTTTTTGTTGTTCGAAAAGAATTTAAAGATCTCGAATTTATTAAATATCTTGCTATATATAATAAAGAGTTTTCGATAATACTATTGTAGAATTGTAGAAAAAAAAAATTTGTTAATATCTAAACTATATTAGTTCGAATATCTCTATATTAATATATTGTGTTATTTATTCTATTTTTTTACTTTAGTTTTTATCTCTTTTACAAAGATTTGATTTGCAAAAAGCGCAAAATCTTGTATTTTTTCAAATAGACTATAGTATAGTATAATTAATCTATTAGTAATATAGAGATTACGCAATAACTATTTGTATATCTTATTAATATTCTATTAATAGATAAAAGCAAAAATCTAACAATATACAAATAGTATATAGATTGCAAGTATAGCAATTTGATCGATTACTAGATTTTTGTTGTATTGTTTTTGTTATATTAATTTCTAAAAGTATTGCTATATTTGTCGAATAAATATTAGCAAATTAACTTAATATATTGCTTATATCTTTGTACAATACAAAAAAAAATAAAAAAAATACAAAAAATAAAAAAATATAATCGAATCTTTTATTTAAATAGATAGAATTTTTAAAAAAATTTCTACTATTTTTTGATCTATATATTTTTGATATTTGTATTGTAGTAAAAGCAATACTTAAATAATAGTTTTAAATTCTATCTAGTATTCGCAAATAGTCTATAATATATATTTTCTATTATAACAATTTTATTTTCTCGATTAACATATAGATATTTGAGAAGATATTTAATTTCTACAATTAAATTTAAATATTGCTTAAAAATACTAATTGCTATTTGTGCAATAATATCTATATAGATTTAAACTATATATTGTAAATATATATTAATACTAATATATATTTTAATATTAAATATCTCAATCTTTAGATAACTATCTATTGACCAAATCTTGTTTAATCTTTTTACAATATAATTGTATTTTTTCTATTATTTATCGATCGAATATTGTTTTATCTTAATAAGATTAATTTTTTTTAAAATAGCAATCAAACAAGTTTTATAGAATAATCGAGAATATAAGTTGCAAAACTTATATAAATATTAACTTAATTTTTTATTTTAAGTAGCAATACTTTTAAGTTTGTATTCAAATATAAAGATACTTATAGTTAAAATACTTAATAATATTTTTGTCGAGTTTGTTCTAAATTATTACAAGAAAATATCTATTAATAGCAATAATTTTTTTGAACAATTTTTTTGAACAATTTTAGTTTTAGTTGCAATTGCTAAAGTTTAAATCAACTTACTTTGAAGTTTTTAAATCAAAAAAAGTAAAAAATATCGATATTGTTTATAATATATTTGTAGAAGTATATTAAAATTTATATTCTAAACTTTAAAATAATTGAATTCGATTATATATTTTTTATACTATTTTAATTTGTAAATCGCTTCTTTAAAATTCGAAATTCAATTGTTATATTATATTTTCTTTGTAGCTATATAAAAATATTGTCGATTATATTTTAAGCTTGTTTGTTAAAAATTTTGTTTTTTAGCAATTTTAAATCTATTTTTCGATGTTTTGTATAAGATATATTGTAAGAAAAAGAATAAAAACAAATAAAGAGAAACAATAGTTAACTATAATACTTTTTATACTTTGTTGTATTATATTAAGATTTTGTTAAGATATTTATTTTTAATAGCTTTGTTGTACTTGCAATATTCAATTATATTAATATATAAATTATTAGTTTTAATATTCTGTTGTTATATATTATATTCGAACAAACTACTATTTATAATCAAAACTTTATTTTTGCTATTTAGCAATTAATATTAAATTGCGCTAGCTAATTGTATTAAAAAAGAAACTTTAAAAAATTTATTGCAATACAAGTCTAAATCTTAAACTAACATTAATTATTTAATATAAATTATAAATACTATATTAAAGAAGCAACAACTAGATATATTATTTTTGTTCAAATTAATATATTTAACAACATCTTAAGTCTTTAGCAATACAATTGTTATTTTAATAATTTCTCGAATATTATTAGAGTTCGATTCGAAGATTGCAATATTCAAAAATTAATTAATAAAAAAAAGAGACAAAACAATATTTAATATTGCTAATAATTTAATTGTTGAAAAAATCAACTTTGAAATCTTGTTTATAAATAGACTAAAACAAAAATTGTTTTTTAAAATAATATATAGTCGAAGATTCGATATATAATTGTAAAACAAAAACAATTGCTATAGTTTAAAATTTTTTTTTTGCAAAATAGCAATATAAGAGATGCTTGTTTGTTGTAAGTTTTTAAAAAAAAAAGAGCTTAATATTTATAGCTGTAGCTAATTAATATAATTACTAAAATTTAAATACTTAATATATTAGTTATTGTTGTTGCTTGCAATTGTAGACTTAGTATTAATTAGAACTATAATTGTTAGACAATATTCTAGTATTATATATATATATAAGAATAGTTTGCAAAATACTAAGAGCTAAATTGTTATAGCAATAAATATCTATATTATCTTTGTCTAAAAATTAATAGTTATATATCTTTAATTATTTAGATTATTTAGATAGCACAAATTTCGATTTGAGATTTTTTAGATAATATAAATTTCGATTTAGAATTTCTTTTTAATATTTTTTATATAACAAAGTATTCTATCGATTTCGAAGTACTTCTTTATAGATATTAAAAAACTACAAAAAACTAATTGCAATATAGAGATATTATCGAAGTATTTGTTAATTTTTCTTTAGATTGTTAAGAAGAACATTTGATTTGTCTCTTAAAAAAAATCGACAAATTAAGATATTTATTAATCTTTCTTTAGATTGTTAAAAAGAATATTTAATTTGTTTCTTAAAAAAAGATCGACAAATTAAAATATTTGTCGATTTTTCTTTAGATTGTTAAGAAAAATACTTGATTTGTCTTTTAAAAAAAGATTGATTAATAGTTTTTTATATTTTAAGAAAAAGCAAAGCTGTTTCTGTTTGTTAGCTAACTAATATATATGTTTTTCAAAAATTTAAGTCTTTTTTGTGCTTTGTAAAAAGAAAAAAATAACAATTTAAAAATAAATTGTTTGTAATCTAGTATTCTTTCTTTAAAATTATATACAAAACACAATTTTAACTTTATTGTAGATTGTTCTATTAAGTGTCTCTTAGAATTTAAAGTTTTATAAGTCATTTATATTTTAAAACAAGTAAAGCTAATAAGCAAAGATTGTTTAATAGTATTAAATTAATATTGTTAAACTTGATTAACTTATTTTTGAAAAAATATTAATTTGTCAAAGTAATTATTAAAGTTTAAATAATAGAATATATCTAATCTTAAAATGTTAATCAAATACTAACAAAATAGATAGTTAAGATAATTATTCTTATAATATACAAATATAGACAAAATACAAACATTGTAATTAAGATAGTTCTAATAATAGATATATTTGTTAGATTAGTAATTGTAATAGATAAATAATTTAATTTAATTATATTAATTTTTTGTATATTAAGATTCTGTTAATATATCTATATTTTCGATACTTTTATTATATCTATTGTATATAAAGCATTTTATTATAGTTTTAAGTATTAAAACTTTAGAATATTGTATATTATATACGAATAAAATGCTATCGAGTAATAGAACTTTAGTATTGTTGTCTAGCAATTAATATTAAATTGTACAAGTTAACTATATCAAAAAAATAAAAACTATACAATACTAAAAATATTTTTTAATATTTATCTATAATTTTAGGATTACATTTTTACATTATTACAAAATAGTACTTCTTAATTTGTCTAAATATTAAAATTGCTTAAAAAGATTGTTTGCTAATTAATATATAGTTATATTGTTGTTACAAATATTCTATTAAGTACTTAAAGAAGACTATCTTCTATTTATATCTAATATATCTATATTTGTCTAAATACTCGAAAGTTAGTAATAAATAAAGAACAACAATAATTTTTTAATTTGTTCGAATTTTGCAATTGCTTAGAAAGATTTGTTGCTAATTAATATATAATTGTATTAATACTTCAGATATTCTATTAAGTCTCTAAAGAAAACTATCTTCTATTTATATTTTATATATCTATATTTGTCTTAACACTTAAAAGTCGAAAGTAAACAAAGAACAATAATATCTAAATTTACTATTGTTTTAGTTATATCTATTGTAGACAAAATAATTAATAATAATATTAATTTTAAAACAAAAACAATAAATACAAAACTAAAAATTAATTATTGTTTTATACTTTATTATAATTGCGTATTTAGACAAAGTTTTAATTTTAATAGTAGAATTTTTTTTGAAGTCAATTCTTCGATAGAATTTTTAAAAATAAAAAAAAAAACTTTAAAATTATAATCTTAACAAAAATTTCTAAAATAGATACAAAAAAAGTCTAATTATTACAATAACAACAATATTCTTTTATATAGATAAAGAATATATAATAAATATATATATTTTTTAGTTTTAAACAAACTATAATATAGTTTGTTTAACTTTTAAATTACTACTAATTGCTATACAATATATATTTTCTTCGAGCTTTAATAATATTTTTTTGACTAACTTTAATATTTTCTAGAAAATATTGCTTTTCGAAGTTAGAATTGCTATTAATAATAATATATAAATATTACAAAGTTACAGTTATAAAATTCGATTTCAAACAAATTAAAATTTAATTTATTTATTTTTTGTAAAAGTAGATATACAAAAAATAGATTTAGTTTTTAATTAATTTAAATTTTGCGTTTTTTATTATTAAACAAGTTAAATTTTAAAGAAAATAATTATGTTAGTTGCTACTATATAGTTCTTAATCGAACAATTATCTTTAAATGTTGTAACAATAATTTTAAACTAGTTTTAATTCTGTTGTTATAGTATTGTTTTTTTTTTGCTCTTTTAGAAAGATTGCTAGAATTTTTATAGTATTTTAGAAAATTTAGTATTCGAAATTAACAATATTCGAATTTTTTAATATTGCAAGATTTATAGTAGTTTATATTGAAAAAATATACTCTTGATTTATATCTATCGAAAACAACAATATATAATTTAAACAAATTGTAGAATATTTAGTATTGCAAATCTATTTGTTCGAACTGCTATTGCAACAGATATTAAAATTTCTTAATAATAAATAGCTATACAATATAGTTATATATTGTGTCTAATAGAGTTTTCTTAATTACAATATATAGAATATATATTATAGATAACAAAAGTTTAAAAAACAATTATAATCTAAATTATAGCTATATCTATTACTTTATTATATATATTTCTTGTTTGTTTTAATTTTTGTCTCTATTACGCAAAAAGCAATAGAGCAGATAGTATATATTATCTAAATAAGTTTTTATTAATATATATTACTTGTTCTTGTTTATTAGAATTAGAATTTTAAAACTCAAAATTATTGCGTATTTTAAAATCTATATTTTATCGATAATTCTAATAAAAACAAGCTTTTCTCTATATTTAAGTTGTCGAAATTTATTAAAATTTAACAGATTAAATAGCAAAAATTCTAATACTTTCTAATCTAAATAATAGATCGATCAGAAATTAATAACTTCTAAAATAGACTAATTGTTCGAGTCGATTTTTCCCCGAAATCTATAACCCGACCCGAAAATTATATCTAATTAGGTCAAGTTTTAACCTAATATAGTTAGTATTTTTATAATTTATGCAATTCGATTCCAACTATTAGAATCGAACGATCAGTCTATTCTAAAAGATTGACAACAAATAATATAATAACTGTTTTTTCTATAGTTTTTTATTAACAAGAATTGTTTTTGTATTATAACAATAGTATTGATACTCAAATTATTTAGATTCTAAAACAAGTCTTTTAAGATAAATTTATTTTTGTACTACATTTTAATATTAATATTGTTAATATAGAAACTCTAATTGTTATTGTCTTTAATATTATCGATCAATAATAGACTTGTATTAGAAATATAACTTGTTATATTTAAGTAATTTGCAATACTATTGCTCTTTGTAATATAATTACTATTTAAATTGCTATTATAGTTGCTGCTATTATCAAAATAGTCTATTTTCGAATTAACAAAAATTAATTGTTGTAAAGAGTTAATAATTGATTAGATTAAATTGATTTTTTCGATTATTGTTTGTAATATAACAATAGTTTAAAAAAAAAGTAATCGAATTTCGACTTATTATTGCTAAGTATAAGATCGACTATATTAGACTATAGACTTTGCTTATTTATAATATAACAATAGCTTTAAAAGAAGAGAGTATAGTAATTAAAGTTCGATTTATTATTATTAAGTATAAGATCAACTATATTAGATTGTAGACTTTATTTGTTTATAATAAAACAATAGTTTTAAAAGAGAAATATATAGTTAACAAAGCTAAATAGAAGCTATTATATAACTATTAATATTGTTAAGAGTAAGATCGACTATATTAGATTGTAAATTTTATTGTATAAAATTTGTTAAATAATTTAACTATATAAATATTAAGACAAACTAAAATTAATAGATTAGTACTAATTACAATAAAATACTTAATAATTAAAAATATATTAATATTATAAAGTCTTGCAACAACAATATTTGCAATTAAGAGAACAGTTAAAAAACGTCTATTATACTATTATCTAAGTTAACTTATCGATCTAATTAGTACTTGTATTAATTTTTTGCTTTTATTTGATTGCGCTTTTTGCTATATTCTCTTAAGTCTCTCTTATTTAATTACGCGTTCTATTATATCTTTCGAGTCTTTTTTATTTAATTGCGCGCTTCAATCTACTTTCTAGAATCTCTTGCTTTACTTTATTTTGTTTTATAAATTGTAGTTAAATCTCTATCTTGTTACGCTAGTACTTCTCGCGAAGATATTAGAGAGAATTATGCTATTGAAGAGATTTGTAGACGTCTTTAGACAATGTAAGCAATTACTCAATAACAAGAGTTTGCAACTAAATAATTGTAACAATAAGTTAAAACTTAAAATAAATTGAACACAATTTATAAGAAAGTTGTATTCTAGTTTTTATATATTAAGAAAATATTAATTGCTCGCTTTGTTCGCTTATTAAATATAACAAATATAGTTGTTCGCAATATTTGTTTGTCAAATATATTAAATATTATGTTTAGATTGTTTGCTTCTTAAACATAACAAATATAATAGTAGATTTGTTCAAAAACGTAGAACTTGAACTACTAATATAGCTTTAATAAGCTTGTAACACTATTTTTCTTCTTTAAAGTTTTTGTTTCGAAATTTAATATCTTCTTATTATGTTTTCAAGAAAGATTAATACTAGAAATTTCTTCTTTTAAAAAAAAGATTTTTTTAATGTTTTAAGTTCGATATCTTTAGCGATGCGTTTTTGTCGTAATTGTACGATGTTTAGTAAAACTTGTTGTGTAAATAATAATTTTAAAAAGTGTATAAAGTGTATGCGATTTAATTGTAATTGCGATTTGACAATTTTTTCGACTTTAATTAAACGAATTTACGAAAAACAAATACGATTAAAGAAAGAAGTGTGCGATACGCGTACAAAGTTGAGTCGACTAAAAAAACAACTAGATTTTTTAAAAAATAAAAAGAAAGAAATAATTGTAATAAAATAAAAGAACATTGGCAATCTAGAGATAAATAAAGCACATTTTGTTAAATTTGTTACAAAGACTCTCGAATTGCTATTTAATATGTTGTTCAAACAATTTTAACTTTTAATTAATTAAAATTGAAATGCTATTTTTATATCTTGCTTTAATAAAATTTCTTTAAAAAAATTTAATAACAATTAAAATTCTTCTTTAGTTTTTAGATGTTTTTCGAAATAGAATATTCTTTTTACTTAATAAAATACTTTTAATCTTTTTGTTGTAAAATTTTCTTAATCTCGAATTAATTTTTTTTTTGCAAATAAAAATAAAATATATTCTATAAAGACGTAATTGAGTTTGTTAGCTTCAACAATAAAATATAAAATATTAAAAATATTTTGACGTTCTTAGATAAGTCGAGTTTGTAATTGATTAATTTTTTAGTTTTTTTAATAAAAAACAATTTAACTTTGATATAATTTGATTTCTTGCTTAACTTTCTTGTCTTAAGATTTTTAATAAAAAGATATATTTTATCTCTCTCTTTTAGTTAAGATGTTGTTTTTCGTTTTTTTCTTTTAATATTTAATTGACTTTTTTTGCATTTTTAAGATATTGTTATATATCTTTTTTAATATTGTTATTCTTTTGATAATTAATTGCGCAAATAAATATATATACTTTTTTTCGAAAAAATTTAATTTCTTGTTATAATTAACAAAGAATAAAGTTATTTTAATAATATTTAAAATCTTTGCATTAAATGCTAGTTATATTATAGATAAAAGTAATATTTAATTGTTATAAGTATTGTTAATATAATATCTTAAATATTGTTTAAAACTCTAGTTTTTTTTTTGTCTAATTATTTATAATTAAATAATAGATAATAAATATTTAAAGTCTTGTATCTAATATTAAAAGAAGCGTCTTTTAATAATTAAATATAAAAAACTTGTTTTTGTTATTAATTAATCTCTTAAATATATTGTAATATTATATAAGTCGATTTAATATAATATATTTTAATTGTTTTGCGATAAATTTCTTTTTGCATATAATAATATATAAGTACTTAATAAACTTATTAATTATTATTAGTATTAAATTATATTTGTTTTCAATTGCTAAATTTGTTAATTTAAACAACTTAATAATAAAGTTTATTATAACTTTATCTTATAACAATTTAAATAATTTCTAATATTAGATTTTGTTATAGTTTGCATATATATTATATTTGTTTTGCTAACAATTAAAATATTATTTAATATATATCTTAACAACTTGTCTTATTTGTAAAAACTAATAATATTAATATAAAAATTAAAGAGTTTAGTTACTTTTAAGTATCTTTGTAATAATTTATTATAATATTTTTTTATATATTTGTTAATTTTGTTAATAAATATTTAAAGTTTTTCTTTTTTTATTAAAAACTTCTTTGTATTATCTTAAAATATATCTAGTATAATATTTAATCTATATTTGTTTATTAATAATAATTTGTTTTTGATAATTTTAAGTATATTATAATTGAACAATTTCTTTATTTTTATATAATTATTTTTTTTGTTAAATATATTTACTTTGTTATTATTTTTGTTTAAAATATATTGTATTTTAAACTTGTATTGCTTTAGTCTTTTTAATTATTATATTTATTTTTTATTTAACTATTTAATAGTAATAAAGTATATAAGATTTTTATAATTTATAAGAATTGTAAGTTTTAATAATTCTTCTATATATACTTTTTATAATTTCAAGAAAATTACTATAACAAATAGTTTTTTATTGTAGATATTATAGTTTTATTTAATTAATAAAAGTTTTTTTAAAAAATATATTATTAAATATTATATATTTTTATATTTTTAATTAAAGTATATATTAATAATTAGATTTAATATATCGATTTTAATCTTATTTAATAATTGCAAATTATATATTTTTAATATTAATTTCTTTAAACATTTTAATTTAAGATTTTAGAATAATTTCTTTTTTGCAAATTTTTATAATTATAATATATTTTTCTTTGTAAAATTTGTTAATAATATTGTGTTTACTAAATAGTTTTTAATAAATTTCTTGTTATAATTTATAAAATCTAAAAAGAATTGTACTTTTTTAATATTTGTTAATAATTTTTATTTTTTAATTGCTTGTAGCTTTTCGAAATTTATATATACTTTATATTGTTTAATAATAAATTCGAAAAAATTAACTTTCTTTTAATAAAATTTGTATTTTTTTAATTTAAAATATAAGTTTTTTATATTTAAATATTTTAATACTTTAAAGATATAACTAATATACTTTTTTAAAATTTTTAAATAAATTATAATATTGTTTAAGTATATTATAACAAATTAATTTAAATATTGTTATAATATATTATTAATTATTTCTTAATATATTATTAAAGTATTTGTAAATTCGAACAATATTATTGTATATTTATATAATTTATATTATATACAAAAAGTTGTTTTTTACTCTTTTTTTATTTTTATTTTAATTTAATTGTACGCTTTTTGTAAACTTAATTTAATAAAGTATTTTGCTTTAAATAATTAATTTTGAAGTTTGTTAATATTAAATAATAAATATTAATTTTTAATTGTAATATTATTTAACTTTTAGTAATTAATATATAGACAAAAAATTTTATTCTTTTTTAATATAAAGAGAATTAAGTATTTTGTTTGTAATTGAAATTTTTTAATAAATTTTTTCTTTTTGTTTTTTGTTAAATATTTGCGAAATATTTTAAGCTTTTTCTTAAATAAAGTATATATAAGTTTAAATATAAATTATTTATTTAATTTAAATTTAATTTCGTAATTTTACAATTAATATTTAAAGAGAGTCTTTGTTATTTTTTTTTTTTTAAATAGATACTTTTAGTTGTTGTATATTTGTAATATATACTTTAGTAATTTTTTTGCTATATTAAATAATTTAAAATTTCTAAAAAATTTATAATTTTCTTTACTTATTTTAACTTTGTAATTTAATTAATCTTTACTAATGTTTATTAAATTAAACTTTGTTAAATTATTTTTTTGCAAAAATATAAATTTGTTGTTTGCAATTAATTTTCGATTTAATTTTTTATCTATTATTAAATATTATTAATGCGTAGATTAAATATAAATTACGTAATTATATTGCGCAAATTTAAGTATTTATATATTTTAATTAACTTCTAAATTGTATTGTTTTAATTAAGATATTTTTAAAACAATATTATAAATAATTATTTTTACTATATTAAAAATTAGTTTTTTGTAATATTGCTAAATAGCTATTAATAATAATTTTGTTTTTTTATTTACTTTTTTATTTTTGTTAAATAATAAGTTTTTATTTATAATTATTAGATTGTATATATTAGACTTTTTTTAAATAAAATATTTTTTTCTTTTAATAAAAGCTTTAATTATAAAATTACTTATTGTATTAAAATTAATTATTGCAATAAATTAATATAATAAAATATTGTATATATACTATTAAGTTTAATTGTTATTGTTAAACTAATATATTATATTTCTTTAATATATTTTTTACTAAAAAATTTAAATTTTTTTTTGTTTTAATATTGTAACTTTCGCTTCGAACGTTTATTTATGTTAAGTTTCTTTCTTATATTAAATTAATAACTTTAATTTTCTAAAAAATTAATTAACTTTTTCTTTGTTTTCTAGACAAGTTTGATATAAGTTATTATAATATTTTGTTTAATTAAGTATTGTATATTTTTTTGTTTTCTTTATTGCTTGTTTAAATAAATTAATATTGTTTAGTTGTTGTTTAATTTTATTAAAAATATCTCTTTTTATAGTAACGTCGCTTTCTAGCGCTTTCTTGTATTTGTTTACAATTTAATTTAATTTATTTTTCTTTTTCTTAATAAATTAATTAAAATGTCAAAATAATTTGTAATATTATCTAGATATTTATAAAAGTTCTTTTAATTATATTTGTTATTTAAGTTTGTTATTAAATAAAGATATAATATTTTTAATTATTGTGCTCTTATAATTTTATTAAATTTTTTGTTAACTTTTTGTATAGATACAAATACTTTACTTAATAATATTTTATCTAGAACTTTCTATAATTAATTTAAATTTTTTATTAAATAATAATTGTTGTTTGATTTAATTTTAGAAATATTTATCTTTATATTAATTTGCTTTTTAATGTTGTTTTAGCTATTAAATATCTCTCTTAATATAGTATTAATTTGTTAACAATTTATTAAGTTTTATAATTAATAATCTTTTGCAAAATAATTTAATTTATTATATAAATAGCATATTTTTTAAAATTTGTTATTTTACTTTTTTTTAAAGTTTTTTTCTTTATATTGTTAAGTAAAATCTAGTTTTATAAATGCAAATTTATAATAATTAAAGTTACTATACTTTTAATTAAAACAAATTTTTTTTTGCTAATATTTAATTATTAATTTAAAAAAGATTTTTGTTTTTTTTTAAAATTAATTGTATCTTTTTTTTATAATTCTTTTATATAATTTGTTGTTAAAATCGATAACTACTTTAATAAGATTAAATATATTGTTAATATATTTTTTATTATATATAATTTTGTTCTTTAGATTATTTTTTAAATTTTGTTAAAATATTGTTATAAATACAATATTGTTTTATTTAATTAAATTAATATATTTTTAAAATCTAGTTACATAGTTTATTGCAAAAATTTGTTAAATTAAATATTAAATTACTCTTTTTACAATTTGTTTTTTGTTAAATATTTTAAAGATTCTTCGAAGCTCTCTTTTAAAATTATTGAAGTTTGTAAATATTGCACAAGAGTTTTCGCTATTGTTTTTCAAATATTTTTGTAAGTTTAATTTGAGCTAATACTAAACTCTCTCTTTGAGAAATATTAATACAAAAATCGTCTTTTGATTTGCTAGAACAAGATAGAAGATAAAATAGATATTTATTTGTATAAGCTAGTCCTCTAGACCAATACAATCTCTATAGTAGATATTAGGTTTATTAATTCTAATATAGACATTCTTAGAATATTTAAAGTATTACGCTAGTACTTCTTGCAAAGATATTAGAGAGAGTTATGCTATTAAAGAGATTTGTAAACGTCTTTAGACAATGCAAGCAATTACTTAGTAACAAAAATTTGCAACTAAGCAATTATAACAATAAGTTAAAACTTAAGATAAATTAAACACAATTTATAAAAAAGTTGTATTCGAAAATCTATATACTAAAGAAGATTTCTTTTGTTTGCTTTGTTTGTTGTCAAATATATCGAGCTTTGTTCGTTTTATTTATTGTTAAACACGTCGAACTCGCTTACTAGTGCGTCGAACAATGCTCGCTTGTCAAGTTGTTAAATATACAAATAATTGTACTTTGTACTACAGATTGCTCTGTAGATTATATATTGGCTATAACGAGCTAGAGTCGTAACACTATTTTAAACTAAATTTTAGAACTAATAATGCGAGATTTTGCAGATAAATAATTAACAACTATATAATAATATAGACTAATAGATAATTAATAGTTATATAAACAAATTTTTGAATACTAATATATAATTTAAAATAGACAAAGCAAACGTAGAAACTAGCTGCTTTAATATTCGATAAATATTATATATTAAAGAAGATTTTAATTAAGAGATTCTAATATTTTTGTATTAATAACTTAAGATAATAATTAATAAAAAGAAGAAAAATTGTTTTTGTACAATTAATATTGTAAAATATTGTTGCGTCAATTAAATATCTGATAAAAATATTGTGTTCGAAAAAGTCTTTTACAACTCTTATAATTCTATGTTTGAATTGATTATTAAGAGAATTAGAGAAATTGTAATTTGATAATCGTTTTCGTACTTTTGATTACAACATAGATTATAGATATAATTAAGTAAACTGATAGTTTGAAGAATTTACAAAGAACAGAAAGATTGAAGTTCTCGAAGATCAAAAGTCTAAAATGAATTAATGCACTTTTTGGCCTATAATGTGCCATACCAATAGACCGAATCCTATCCAACCGATCATTTCATTTAACTGTAGACCAAGTATGGGCGCCATGCGGACAACGATCCGATAAAGTTTGGAAAACAGCTTCCAGACCATATCCAATCCCCAGCAGGATCTACAGCCTGTGTTCTTGCCATCATCGGGCAGTGTGCATGTGGAATGCGAAGTGTCATACCTATTGCCGACCAGGACGGAGTTGACAGATTGGTAAAGGCACACCTTCAGGATAACGAGCATCGACTCCATGAGGCTCTATGATATACCAAGCTGTCGATCGCGTGATGTTACCGATGCACTCGATCCTCATAGCCCGACCATTCTTCACTTCAGCGGCCACGGGACGCGCTCTGGTCTCTGCTTTGAGGATGATCGCGGCGAGGTCATCACAGTCAACAAGACTGCACTTGCAAGTCTCTTGGGCATGCAGAGGGAGCTCGAACTCGTCGTTCTCAACGCTGGCGATGCCGAGGATCAGGCTCAAGCTAGGCGGTGGGATACGTTATTGGCATGGAGGGTTCGATCCTAGATCTCTCGAGACTCTGCAGTGTTCTCACGAGAGTTCCGCAGGGCCCTGGGGTTATGGTCGGACTTTGGAAGGAGCTTTCACCAGAGCTGGGTCTGCATTGGGCTTGACGAGTACTCAGGTAGTTCATCTTTTGAGAGGTAGCCGTTCAGGAGATAGGAGTGGCCCCGCGAAGCCGGGGACAAACTCCAGGCGCGTCGGTAACGCAGGGAGAATCGGTCTGTACTGGAAGGATGAGGTACACTACCGTAGGACAATGGAGCCTGATATGGCTCTATCGGTCTCGGTTCAAGCTGCTTTGGTGTTGCTATAATTACAAGGAGCTCTGGGAGCAACAGCTATAGCCAGATACTAAGCGACCAATTCAGGCTCCTCTGTGCTGCGCTCCTCCTATTGCGAGAGATAGGGGGGAGCACGAGCGACCATCGAGCGAGTATGAGGGAGCCCAGAGGGAGTACATGGACGAAATGGGCCTTTAGCGTGCAAAGCGGCGAAGGATGAGTCGGCCAGAGGTCGCCTGTTGGCCTCGGCTCGGAGATCACTATATACATATATATCTGTCAAGCATCTATCTATGAGATGGGACAAAAATATGTTTATGCGCTGCGCTCCGGGTGCATCAAGACCCATTGCCAAGCAGAGGCGCAGTCTCTCCATCCGCTTTCTCGCCTCGAGGCATATGCTTGTACTCGCCCTTCTTGATCTTATTGACGGACCACGATCCATGCTCCTTGGCCTCCTCGAAGAAATGCTGGTTCTCCTCAAACGACCGGCCACCTGTTTCGGGGCAGTATTTCTGTAGAGCGATTAGTGGTAATCATACCTCACGCTTGGGTGCTCTGGCCGACTTACCCAAGTCCACCACATGGCAAACAAGTTCGTGGCCGCGAAGACCAAGAACAGCCAGTACTGGAGATTGTTGAACCCAATCGGAGTGAGAAGCGTGACCGCGAAGTTCGCAAGTCCCCAGATAATGACCGAAACGGCGGAACCCTGCGCGCGCGAGGTGGAGGGGAAGATCTCTGTTGGGATCAGCCAGACCTGGGACAGCCAGCCGATGCCGAACATGCCCGTTGCGACGTAGAGACAGACGCTGCCTGGGATGGAGACCGCTAGGTTTGGGATGCCGAGTTGAGACGAGTTGGAGGCTAGGCCGCCGAGGAGGGTGAGGATCAGGAAGGAGATGGCAAGGGCGCCGGCGCCAGCGATCATGAGCGGACGGCGGCCGACGCGGTCGATGAGCAGCCAGGCGAAGGTCATGAGGAAGAAGTACGAGATGTAGTTCCCCTGCGTGAGATACTCTGCCTTGGAGACACCGAAGCCTAGGAGCTCGAATATCTGCGGGCCGTAGACACTGACGGCGCCGTAGCCTGTGAGTGCTTGGTTGACTTGACCCATGATGGTGACGATGGTGGGGTGGAAGGAGTTGCCGTGGGGGAGCAACATGTCGCTGTAGCCGACAATTTGGCTGGATTCCTCCTCGTTGGCTTTGTTCAGCTCATCCAGCATGTCTTTGGCTGAGTGTTCGCCGTCGATGTCTGCTATTGCCGCGTAGGCGTCGTCCTGGCGGTCGTGGAAGACGAGCCATCGAGGGGTCTCGGGGAGGCGGTAGATGACTGCGAGGAGGAGGACGGGATAGACCTGCATTGCGAGGATGGGGATACGCCATGCTACTGAAGGATCAGCCTAAAGTATGTATTGGAAGGGTGATACTGACCCCATTGGTTCTCCTTTCCAAGGCCGTTGGTTACAGCGAGGTTGATGGCAAATGCCATGTTGAGGCCGAAGATATTGGATTGGAATTCTTGAGCCAAGGCTTTCCCTCGACCTCCCTCCTCGTTGAGCTCAGACGAATACACAGGTATAACAGCGTCGATGCCACCCACGCCGAGTCCCATAACGACCCTACCTACAAGCATGATCGACATCGCGCCCCGTTTATACCCCAGCCCGGAGATAAACATCAGGAGGTTGCCCAATGCGGTGACCGCCAGACAAGCGAAGATGCTGGGCTTTCGGCCGCGTTTGTCTGCGAACAGACTCGCGAGGATAGCTCCGACGGCGCACCCAAGATAGTATACGGAAACGATAATACCGACCATAGGGTCTTCCTCTGCGATGCCCATCGTATCCAGGTAGTCATAGTTGGTGTTGATCAGGGACATCATGCCCTGGTCGTAGCCATAGAGGGCAATGGCCGTGGAGGAGAAGATGATCACCTCGGTCTTCTTGTCCCCCAGATATTGCCTGACCCACGACATCTTGGAGAACAATCGTCGTCTGATCTTCAGAGGATAGACTTTTGCAACCAAAGATCAAGAAAGAGGCTTGGAAATCTACTGTCTCAGGCACAGAACACGAGATCTCGAAACAACGACTGGGGCACGACTGATATACGATCAAGGAAGACCGAAAAGACCGTAAGTACTTTGACCCATGACAGCGAGGACAGCGACGGGCAGAAATGAAAGAATCGAGTCAGATGATTACAATGTACTTGAAGGATCTCCTGTCTAAACACTCACGATAGTGGGGGTGACAGTCCTGGATCGTGGGGATCAACTGCCTGTCCCTACCAATGAGGCCCCTGCATCGTCATCGTGCAGATACAGGATACCAAGATGCCCCGGCCCGTCCTCGTGCCGACATGCCGCCATGAATGTGAACGTGTCCAACGAATCGGCGTACCTTAATTCTTCTTCCTTCTGTTCATTCCCATCTAGAGGGACATGCGTCGAAGATGTCGAACCACAGCTTGCATGAAGAGGAGGTAGTGCATAGCGATGATGCCAGTGTGCAGTCGAAAGGTGGAGACAGTGAAGCTGGCAAAGCTTCATCACACGATAAGACAGAGAAAATATCAATAACAGCAACAGCAACAGGAGCAACAAGTAACAACAATAGAGACAGCAACGACGACGCACCTTCGAACCAACCTCTACCAACCAAATCAGTGCCTCCACTCCCTGAGGATGACGGCTGGGACCCTGTTTGGGACCCCAACGCCCAAGCATATTATTTCTACAACCGCTTTACCCAGGCTTCACAATGGACCAACCCCCGTGTTCCTGATGCAGAGCCCGAAGCTCCTGGCGTAGGCAAATACGACAGAATAGCCACTGCTCCAGGTACAGCATTGTCATCTCCTGACCAACCCCAGCTGCATGGTGGCTACAATCCCGCCATACACGGTGACTACGATCCCAACGCCTCCTACGCTGCTGCTTCCAACCGCGACCCTTCCTCGGCAGAGTTACCCTCTGCCAGCACCGGTCCTGAAATCTACACTGCGACAGGCGTCTTCAACCGCTTCACCGGCAAATGGCAGCCCCATGACATCAACCCTGAGAACCATAATGACGAGAACAAGTCGCGGCGGCAGATGAGTGCTTTCTTCGATGTCGATGCTGCGGCGAACAGTCATGATGGGAAGAGTCTGAAGGCGGAACGGTCTGGAAAGAAGCTTAGCAAAGCGGAGGTGAAGGCTTTCAAAGAGAAGAGGAAGGAAAGGAAGGAGGAGAAGAGGAGGGCTTGGTTGAGGGATTAGCCCGTTATGAAATGGGGGATAAGGGACTGCTGTACTTTCTCAGCTGGATAGCGGGGCGTTGAAGCTGGGTAGTTGATTTGTTACTACCATGAGCGGCTTCAAAATCAATTATGCATATTTTACACGGTTGTCCTACACCTCCATACTGTTTTGCCTTCAAACGTGATTCCGTCTTGCTGGACGAGCTTGTCAACTCTATGACCACGAGTACCGCCTCTCTCTATGCTACTCACCCTTCCTTTACAACACAGCATCCATGGAACCCACTCCCCAAACTCAACTCTCTGACGAAGAGATCGACGATCTCCTCTACTTTGCACGCACCGGTGACCTCCAAGCACTCAAATCTTTCTCGACAGAGAAGAACACCCCCCCTTCTGACCTCCTCACCCGAGCCATCGACCCCTCCACAGGCAACACTCTCCTGCATTTCTGCGCCGCCAACGGACACATTGGTACATCCCCACCATCCCTCCCCCCCCCCTCCATGCATCGCGCACATCAATTCCTCAATCGGCTGAGCCCACTCCACAGACGTCCTATCATGGCTCCTCTCCGAAATGCCTACCGCGAGCCCCATCCTCGCGCAAGCAAACCAGGAAGGCAATACCCCGCTGCATTGGGCAGCGCTGAATGGACATCTGGAAGCGGTCAAGGCGCTTGTGT
>JAABUS010000579.1_pt1 | contig 91663 bp, 87 predicted proteins | sample 5560161 | NCBI WGS metagenome assembly JAABUS01 (sample SAMN10711885, study PRJNA513376) | rock metagenome | isolation source: Antarctica rocks | place: Antarctica: Victoria Land, Trio Nunatak nord | collected 2016-01-04
GCGGTGCCCCCCTTTGACCCGTCGGGGGTTGCAAAGGGGGGCGGTGCCCCCCTTTGACCACATCGGTTGCAAAGGGGGGCGGTGCCCCCCTTTGACCACATCGGGTTGCAACTTGGCAGCCAGTGGCCCACAAGGGTAATGATTACGGTATGGCCTACACCGAGACCGCGACGCCTCCGGCGCTCGAAGCGCACGTGGCGTGCCTGTGGTCGAACACCGGCCCCCCACCCCGGGTCCTTCCCGACGGCTGCGTGGACATCGTCTGGACCGGTGCCGCGCTGATCGTGGCCGGGCCGGCGACCCGCGCGGTGGTGCCCGTGCTACCCGCTACCGGGGCCCGGCTCGGGGTCAGGTTTCGTATGGGCGCGGCGGGCATCGGCCTCGGCATGCCGGCCGAAGAGCTGCTGGATCGGTCCGAGGCGATGAGGGACCTATGGCCCGGAGGCGGCGAGATTGAGGAACGGGTCGCCGAGGCCGACGTGGGAGCGCGTCCAGGAGTACTCGCCTCGGAGGTCGCCTCGAGGCTGGCGCGAGCCCCACTCCCGGACCCACTCGTCCGCGCGGCCGTGCGCGGGCTCTCCGACCCGCGGGCGCCGATCGCGGCGCTGTGCGCGCGGCTGGGCATATCGCAGCGCCAACTGCGACGGCGCTTCGGATCCACCGTGGGCTACCCGCCGAAGACACTCGCCCGCGTCCTCCGGCTTCAGCGCTTCCTCGCGGCCGCCGGCGAAGGCGGCTCTCTGGCGGTCCTGGCCGCGGAGGCGGGGTACGCCGACAGCCGCACCTCACGCGTGAGTGCGTGCGCCTGGCCGGGCTCGCACCGGCAGCGCTGGTCGCTTCCGGCGCCGCGCCTGCCGGGGAGCGGGCCGGGCTCAGATCAGCCTGACGCCGCCATCCGCGGTCAGCGTCCAGGACGGATTGTGGGCGATCTCCCACGGATGGCCCTCTGGATCGATGAAGATCGAGCTGTAGCCGCCCCAGAACGTCTCGTCGGGCTCACGGCCGATCGTGGCACCGGCGGCCCGGGCCTCCTCGGTGACCGCGTCGACCTCCTCGCGCGAGCCCAGGCACAGCGCGGGCGTCACGCCACCCCAGCCCGCCGTGTCCTCGACGCAGCTGTCCTGCGCCAGCTTGGTGCGGTCCCACAGCGCCAGCACCATGTCACCCGCTTGGAAGAAGACGACGTCCGCACCGTCCGGTGCCGCTCCGGCCTCCCAGCCCAGCGCCTCGTAGAACCGCCGCGCCCGCCCGACATCGCGCGCCCCCAGTGTGATCAAGCTGATTCTCTGTCTCATGGGCCCCACCCTGCCCGATCGGCATCCGCCGCGTCTTGAACGAAACAGACGACCGAGATCAACTCAGAGGCCCAGGCCGCCCGAGAAGCCTCAGAGGGCCTTGGTGACCTTGCCGGCCTTGAGGCAGCGCGTGCAGACGTATTCGCGGCTGGAGGTGCCGGAGACGTCGATGCGGATCTTCTGGAGGTTCGGGTTGAAGCGCCGCCGGGTGGCGACCATCGAGTGGCTGCGGCTGTTGCCGAACGCCGGACCCTTCTTGCACACGTAACAGACCTTTGGCACGGCGGGGGAGGCTAGCGGAGACCATCAAAGGGGGGCACCGCCCCCCTTTGCAACCCCCCGGCATCAAAGGGGGCACCGCCCCCCTTTGCAACTCCCCGGCATCAAAGGGGGCACCGCCCCCCTTTGCAACCCCCGGCATCAAAGGGGGCACCGCGCTGCCATTGCAACCCCCGGCATCAAGTACCCAGCGCGGCGCGCAGCTCGGCCATCCGGATCACGGCGTGGGCGGCCTCCTCGCCCTGATGGCGCTTGGCTCCGCCGGCCCGCGCCAGGGCCTGCTCCATGGTGTCGACGGTGAGCACCCCGAAGGAGCACGGCACGCCGGTGTCCAGCGACACCCGGGCGATGCCCGCCGCGGCCTCGGCGCACACGTAGTCGTAGTGGTCGGTCTCGCCCCGGATCACCGCGCCGAGGCAGGCAACCCCACCGTAGCGGCCCGACTGCGCGCAGTAGGAGGCGGCCAGCGGCAGCTCGTAGGCACCGGGCACATCGTGCACCTCGACCTCGGCGCCCGCGGCCTCGAAGGTTCTGGTCGCGCCCTCCACCAGGCGCTCTGCGAGCTCCTCGTAGAACCGCCCTACGGCGATCGCGAAGGTCTCAGCCACTCGCCGGCTCGTCTTCGGGCCGCGGGTCGGGCTTCGGTCGACCTGCGCGCTCGCGGTCTGACATCCGCTCCTCCTGGATCATCTCCTCGTCCAGCGCCAGACCCTGATGGTGGAGCAGATGCCCGAGCCTCTGGGCCTTGGCCCGCAGGTAGTCCTTGTTGTGGGCGCCCGGCGGAGACTCGATCGGCACCTGGTCGGTGACCCTCAGGCCGTAGCCCTCCAGGCCCACGATCTTCTTCGGGTTGTTGGTCAGCAGCCGGATCGAGGTGAGCCCGAGGTCGACGAGGATCTGGGCGCCGATGCCGTAGTCGCGCAGGTCGGCCGGCATGCCCAGCTCGAGGTTGGCATCGACGGTGTCGAGGCCCTCCTCCTGGAGCTTGTAGGCCTTGAGCTTGTTCAGCAACCCGATGCCACGACCTTCCTGGGCCAGGTAGAGCAGCACGCCGCGGCCCTCATCCTCGATGCGCAGCAGGGCGTCCTCCAACTGCTGGCCGCAGTCGCAACGCAGCGAGTGGAACACATCGCCGGTCAGGCACTCGGAGTGCACCCGCACCAAGACGTCGTCCTGGTCGGCCACCTCGCCCTTGACCATCGCCACGTGGTGCTTGTCGTCGACCATCGTGCGAAAGCCCACCACGTCGAACTCGCCGAACGCTGTGGGCAGCCGCGTCTCCACCACGCGCTCGATCAGCTTGTCGTGGCGGCGCCGGTAGGCGATCAGGTCGGACACGGTGATCATCTTCAGGCCGTGCCGGGTGCAGTAGGCCTCGAGGTCGGGGACGCGGGCCATCGTGCCGTCGTCGTTCATCACCTCGCAGATCACGCCCGAAGGGCTGAGGCCGGCCAGGCGCGCCAGGTCCACGGCGGCCTCGGTCTGGCCGGTGCGCTCCAGCACGCCTCCCGCCTTGGCCTTGAGCGGGAAGATGTGACCGGGCTGTACGAGGTCCTGGGGGCGTGAGCCCGGGTCGATCGCCACCTGGATCGTTCGGGCGCGGTCGTGGGCCGAGATGCCGGTCGAGATGCCCTCGCGGGCCTCGATGGAGACCGTGAACGCCGTCTGAAATGCCGACTCGTTCTTGGCGGCCATCAGGTCGAGGCCGAGGTCATCGCAGCGCTCCGGGGTGAGCGCCAGGCAGATCAGGCCCCTGCCCTCCTTGGCCATGAAGTTCACGGCCTCGGGGGTCGCGAACTGCGCGGCGAGGGTCAGATCACCCTCGTTCTCGCGGTCCTCGGCGTCGCAGACCACCACCATCCGTCCGGCGCGGACTTCCTCGAGCGCCTCCTCGATCGTGCTGAAGGGCGGTTGGCTCATCCGACCTGAGCTCCTGTCGTGACCAGCTTCTCCACGTACTTGGCCAGCACGTCGACCTCGAGGTTGACCGGCGTACCCACGGCCGCGGCGCCGAGGGTGGTGCGCTCCAGTGTCTCCGGTATGAGGGCTATCGAAAGGGACTCGGCGTCGACGACGGCCACCGTGAGCGACACACCGTCGACGGTGACCGAGCCCTTCTGCACCACGTAGCGCAGGATGTCGGGAGCGGCCACGATGCGCACACGGCGCCCGAGCGCCTCCTCGGCGACGGCGGCGATGGTGCCCACGCCGTCCACATGGCCCTGGACCATGTGTCCGCCCAACGGTTCGCCCGCGCGAAGGGCGAGCTCGAGGTTCACGGTGTCCCCGGCCCGCAGCCGACCGAGCGACGTACGGCGGAGCGTCTCGTCGACCACCTGGGCCTCGAAGCGCCGCTCGTCCACCGCGACGGCGGTCAGGCACACGCCGTTCACGGCCACCGAGCCGCCCTCGGAGAGGTCAAGCGGGGCCCCGGCACCCACGACCAGACGACCCGACTCGAATTCGGCGACGGTTCCCGTGCTCTGGACGAGGCCGGTGAACATCACCACTCCCGGAATCTCGACGTGATCAGCACGTCCTCGTCGATCTGCTCGACCTCCGTGGACAGGGCGCGGGGCGCGTCGGCGATCAGCTCCACGCCTTCGGCCCCGATCGCCCCCTTTGCGTCGCGGCCACCGGCCATGATCGGGGCGATGAACATCCGCGCTTCGTCGATCTCACCCACCTCGAGGAAGATCCCGGCCAGGTGCGGTCCCCCCTCCAGCAGCATCGACTGGATTCCCCGCTGGCCCAGCCCTTCGAGCGCGCTGCGGACCCTGGCGGCCTCGTTCTGACCGGTGCACACGATGACCTCCACGCCGGCGCTGCGCAGAGCGTCGGCGGCGGTGCGCTTGGCCGCGCGCGAGCATACGAGGATCACGGGGACGTCGAGCGCGCTGCGCACGAGCTGGGAGCTCAGCGGCAGGCTGGCCTCGGAGTCGAACACCACGCGGCGCGGCTGGGCGGGCACTCCCTCGATGCGCGCGGTGAGAAGCGGGTCGTCGATCAGGGCTGTGTGGATGCCCACGCCCACGGCGTCGCTCTCGGCGCGCCAGCGATGCGCACGCGCGCGGCTGGACTCGCCCGAGATCCACTGTGAGTCGCCGGTGCGGGTGGCGACCTTGCCGTCGAGCGTCATCGCCGACTTGAAGACCACCAGCGGCCGGCCGGTGCGCGCGTGCTTGCGGAAGGGCTGATTGAGCAAACGCGCCGCCGCCGCCGGCTCGCCGCCGGCGATGTCCACGGCGATGCCCTCGTCGCGGAGGATCCCGAGCCCGCGGCCGGACGCCTTGGGCGAGGGATCATCGGAGGCGACGACCACGCGGGCGATGCCGGCCGCGACGATCGCGTCGGTGCACGGCGGGGTGCGGCCCTCGTGGCAGCACGGCTCCAGTGACACGTAGAGGGTGGCCCCGGCGGGATCCTCCACGCACGCGGCGAGCGCCGCTCGCTCGGCATGCGCTTCGCCGGCGCGCACGTGCAGCCCCTCCCCGATCGTGCGCCCCGCCTTCACTACCACGGCGCCCACCATGGGATTGGGGGACGTCAGCCCGCGCGCGGTGGCGGCCAGTTCGATGGCCCTCTCAAGGTGGCGAGCGTCGCGCTCGGTAGCCGTTGTGGACGCCATGCGGTGACTGCGGAGAGCGTCGAAGGGGAGCAGCGCCCCGTTCGCAAGCAAGCCGCTATTGCTGGGCCGACTCTACCAACGGGCCGGTGGCCGCCAGGGCGTGAGCCAGCGCTCAGGGCAGCTGGTCGCCCGCCACCTGGCGAAGCGTCAGAGCCCCCCGCGGGTGACCGAAGCGGGTACCGCGTGGCGGGCGCACCCAGTCGGTCGCCCACCGGACCAGGCTGAAGGCGCGCTCGGGCCACCAGCGACCGGCGAGCGGCGGACCTCCGTTGCAGGCACCGCTGGAGTAGCCGGGCCGGCTGATCCACAGGTACGCGTCCGCCAGCGGGGTGACGGTCTGCGTGGTGGGCGCCAGGCCCAGACCGCGGTAAAGGGGATGGCACCAGACGGTGACGCGCCGGTTGCGGCCGCCGCTGAGCCGGCGGTAGTAGACCGCGCCGCGGCCGTTGGAGGCCGTATTCACGATGAAGTGCTTGCCACCAAGGCGACGCGAGAGAGCGGTGCCGTAGCGCACGTTGCTTGCCGTCCAGTCGTAGTGGGTGACGTTGAGCATGAAGCCGCGCACCTTGGCCACGCCGACGCGGCGCAGCTTGCTGGCCATGCGCTTGGGGCTCTGCCAGTCCGAGGCGCCGGCCTCGATGTACACGGTGGCGTTCGGCAGCTTGGCGAGGCGCTCCACCCCGTAGCGCAGCAGGTCGTAGCGCGCCTGGCGGCGGTGACGGGCCAGGCACTCGATCGTGCCCAGCGAGTCGGGCTCGAAGGCGATCACGACGCGCCGGCGACCGATCGCGCGGGCGAACTTGCGATACCACCTGCGGCTGCGCGCATCCTCGGCCCGGCCGCCGCCGGTGTAGCCGCGGCCACATTCGCTGCCGTGGTGGCGCATGCTCGTCATGAGCGGCACCGTCCCCTGGCGGCGGGCGCGCGCCGTGTAGGCGTGCACCGTCTTGGTCACGTTGTGTGTGAAGCGCCCGAACCAGCGGAACTTCGGCTGGCTCGCGATGGTCCACATGCGCGCGGCCGCGGCCTTCTTGCCCCGCTTGCGCAGGGAGCGCCAGTGCTTCCAGGACGGCTCCACCGCGTCGACGAAGAGTGGCTGGCCCGCGAGCGGGTTGGCCGCGTCGGGGCTCACGGCCCGGGGGTTACTCGGAACGGGTATCTGACCCCGCGCGGGCGTGGTGGCACCGAGCGCCAGCGACAGGACGGCGATGATCGGGATGAGCCGGCGCATGCGTTCGAGATTCAAGGTAGTGGGGCTGTCTCGCGCGAGTGGCCGAACATCAGTCGAACTTGTCGACGAGGAACTGCGTGCCGGACACCTGACGGGGAGTCAGCTTGCCGCGCGGGAACCCGAAGGCGGTGGCCCGGGTCGGGCGCTTGCGCTCGGTCGCGTACTGGGCGAAGTCGAACGCCCGCTTCAGCCACCAGTCGCCCACACGCGGACCGCCGTTGCAGGAGCCACTCGAGTAGCCGGGGCGGCTGATCCACATGTATGCGTCGACGAGGGGGTCGCCGGTGTTCGTGGTCGGCTTGGGCCCGAGGCCACGGAAGAGCGGGTGGCAGTTGATCACGATTTGGCGGTTGCGGTTCCCGACTCGGCGGCGGAAGTGGACCGGGCCGCGACCGTTGGAAGCGGTATTGATGATGAAGTGCTTGCCTCCGAGCCGGCGCGAGAGGACCCGCCCGTACTTGACGTTCGCCGCGGTCCAGTCGTAGTGGGTGACGTTGAGCATGAACCCGCGCACCTTGTCGACGCCGATGCGGCGAAGCTTGCTCACCGTGTCGCCTACCGGCCTCCAGTCCGAAGCGCTGGCCTCGATGTAGATCGTGGCGTTGGGCAGCTTGGAGAGACGGTCTATCCCGTCGCGCAGCAGCGCGATCCGGTCGTCGCGGCGTGACGGCGCCAGGCAATCGACGGTGCCGATGGAGTCGGGCTCGTAGGCGATGATTACCCGTGAGTCCGCAACCGCGGCGGCGAAGGCGTCGAACCAGCGCCGCGTCGCGTCGTCCTCGCGCACGCCCCCGGCCTGGTAATGCGGGTTGCACTCCCCGCCGGTGTGGCGCATCGTCGTGATGAGCGGTACCTCGTTCTTGGCCTGTGCATCCGCGATGAAAGTGCAAACCCGGCGCTGTAGGTCGTCGAGGCCCCGTTCTGGATCGAGGCTGTCACCGGAGAACCTCCCGAACCAGAAGAACCGCGGAGTGAGTGCGATCTTGGCCATCAGCGCCTGCTGGCGCCCAGCGAGGCTGCGGTACTCCCCGTAGGCCGGCTCGCGGAAGCCCTTTAGGCCGAACTTGCTGCGCGTGGTGTCGAGGAACCAGTTCTCAGCGGCGAGCGGGTTGGGCGCGGCCGGTGAGACGGCGCGCTTGTCGCTGCTGACTCCGGTGCGCGGAAACGCGCAGTCGCCGTCCTGCCCGGCCGGCGAACGAGACTGTCCTTGCGCCATCGAGGAGGACTGGAGGGCGATCGAGCACGCGGCCGCGAGCACGGCGGCACCTAGGAGGAGTGAGCGCATAGGGACTCTTCGGTAGCAGGGACGGATCGCATGACCCCATTTTGCTCACGTATGGACGCGTAGCGGACCGCTGCCGCTGCCGCTGCCGCTGAATCTGGCGCGAGTCCGCTCGGGCAGCGCCGGGTCAGTGGTGCAGCGGCTGTTCTTGAGCCGCTGTCTCCGGCGCCTCGATGTAGGGCTGCTGTTCGTCGTGCTCCTCGGTCTCGTGGTAGACCGACTCGGCGTTGACCGCCCAGATGTCGTGTTCGGTGCCCTTGACCAGGTTGTCCACGGCGCGCATGGCGGTGAGCATGGAGTGGTCGGAGTTGTTGTAGCGGTGAAGCCCGTTGCGACCCACCTGCTGCAGGTTCTCGATGCCGTCCAGCCAGCTGCGGATCGCGGTGATGCGATCCGCGTAGTCCATGTCGTACATCGGGTACGCCTTCGGCACCCGGGTGGCGAAGCCGAACTCGAGCATCTCGGGCCGGGCCAGGCCCAGCTGCTGGAGCTCGCGCATGCCCAGCTCCACCAGCTTGTCGTCGTCCATCTCCCAGAGGGCGTCACCCGCGAAGCAGAAGTACTCCAGGCCGACACACGCCTTGCTGGGGTCCGGCACCATCCACGGGCTCCAGCTGCGGAAGTTCTGGATCCGGCCGACCTGCACGTCGGGCTCGTGGATGTAGATCCAGTTGTCGGGAAACAGGTCCTCGCCGTCGAGTACCAGGGAGACCGTCAGGAAGTCGCGGTAGCGGATGCCCTTGGCGGCCGATACGACCTCCGGCTTGGGGTGTGGATCGGCCATGCCGACCACGTTGCGCAGCGGCAGCGACGAGATCACGTAGTTGGACTCGTACTCCTTGCCCTTGGCCACCAGCTTGGTCACGCGGCCGTCTTCGACCACGATCTTCTCCACCGGGGTCTCCAGCAGCACCTGGCCTCCCAGGTTGCGGATGTCGTCGGTCATCTGCTCCCACATCTGACCCGGGCCGTAGCGCGGGTAGTGGAACTCGCCGATGAGCGTCTTGATGTCGCCCTTGTTGCCGAAGAACGCGGCCTTGGCGGCGCTGAAGAACGACAGACCCTTGATGCGCTGGGCCGCCCACTCGGCGCGGATCTCAGAGGTGGGCACACCCCACACCTTCTCGGTGTAGGAGCGAAAGAACAGGTCGAACAGGCGCTTGCCGAAGCGGTTGGAGACCCACTGCTCGAAGGTGTCCTCGCGGCCCTTGGGCTTGAGCTGGGCCCAGAAGTAGGACAGCGTGGCCCGCGTGAGCTCGATCGGGCCGAGCTTCTTGATCACGTCGGGGCCACGCAGCGGGTAGTCGAGGAACTTCTTGTTCCAGTAGATCCGCGACATGCGGGGGCGCTTGAGGAACTCCTCGCGCATGATCTCGTGCCAGAGGTCGTCGACCTCCTTGACCTTCGTGAAGAACCGGTGTCCGCCGAGGTCGAAGCGGTACTTGCCCCCCGGGCCGTCGCGCACCTCGGTCTTGGCGATGCCGCCCACCTGGTCCTCGGCCTCGAACACGATCACCGGCAGGCCCTGCTTGGCCAGCAGGTACCCGGCGGTCAGGCCGGCGGGACCCGCGCCGATGATCAAGGTGGGGTTCTCCCTCAGGCCGGGCGTGGCCAGCTCGACCGCCGTCTCCGGCTGGGCGGGGGCGGTGGTTTCCTGCTCGCTCATCTGTTTCCGTTCGGTCGGCTGGTCACGAGGGTTTTTTCGTACAGGACGCCGCGGACTCCGATCCGCCCGGCGCGGCGGTAGAAGGCCGGGACCGCCTCCTTGCGGGTGAACCGCGGGTCATCCTCGAGCGCCTGTCCCCACTGGGCCGCTCTACGCCGGACCAACTGGGTCCACGGTGCATCCCAGTCATCGGTGTTGCTCGTGACCGGGTGCACGAGGAGCACACGCCGAGTGGGCGGCAGCCTATCAAGGAGGGGAGCGAGGTTCTGCTCCGGAGTGGCGGCTTCAAGGCGCTCTTGGGAGTCGCGCCAGTCCATCACTCCCTGTACCTCCACCGCTCCCAGCTCGGTGGCCTCGTCGAGGCCGGGCGGCAGCGTGTAGTCCATCAGCGGCGCCTGCTCGGGTTGGAGCGTGATCACGAGGTCCCCGGGCTTGAGCGTGTCCTTCACGGCGAAGCCCAGGTCCGCGGCGTTGGACTTGTTCTCGAGGGTGCTCGTACGGGGGATCGACCAGATCCCGAGCACGATCACCAGCGCCACGATTCCGAGGGCCCCGGCTCGCGCGAGGCCGAGCGAGCCCAGCAGGAAGATCGGCCCCAGCGCCACGCCGAGGTAGCGCGTGGTCCAGGCCGGAGAGAACTGCGAGAACAGCCAGGCCACAGCGAGCGTGGCTGCCCCCAGCGTGAATACGGTGTAGATAGCGGTGGCCTCCTTGGACTGCCCCGTAAAATCGGGCCTCCACCCCCCTTTCGCGCCGCCCGCACGGTTGGCCAGCACCGCTACGCAGCCGGATCCCGCCGCAAGCAGCAGCGCCACCGACACGGTGCCCCCGCTGAGAAGGCCCTTGGCGATCTGCACCACCACGCCGAAGCGCGGCGGGTCGAGCCAGGGCGCGCCGGTGTGGGCCGTCTGGTAGAGCAGGGTGGGCAGCCACGGGACGTAGAGCAGGAACGCGGCGCCGAACCCGATCAGCGCGTCGCGGCCGAAGGCGCGCCGATCGTCGGTCGCCATGAAGGCGGGCGCGAGCGCGATCAGCGTGCCGGCGGTCACGAAGATGCCCCAGCTATGGGTGTAGAGCATCGCCGCCAGGAGCACCGCGAACAGCGGCAGGTACCTACGGTTGCGGTAGACGTATACATGCAGGAAGGCGGCGCTCGTCAGCAGGCTCAGAACCACCATCAACGAATACATGCGCGTCTCCTGCGCGTAGAGGGTGAGGAAGGGGTTGGTTGCCCCCAGCGCCGCGCAGATCAGGCCGGCGCGGCGCCCGAACAGGCTCCACCCCGCCCACAGACCCCCGGGCACGGCCACCAGCGAGACGGCCACCGAGAGCCCCTGGGTGTCGGCCGGTCCCCGGCCCACCACGTCCATCCACACGTTGAGCATCAGGTAGTACAGCGGCGGGGAACCGTCCTGGCGCAGCACCCCCGGGATGTCGAAGAAGGGCTGCGAGGCGATGCCGATGGACAGGCCCTCGTCCATCCACAGCGAGGCGCCGAGGGCGCGGGTGCGCAGCCACAGGGAAAAGACCAGCAGCCCGCCGACCAGCAAGACGACGCCTGCAACCCCCGTCCGGAGGGAGTCGACGCGAGGAATCGCGCGCGCGCGGGAAGCGACCGTGGCCATCAGGGAAAGATAGTCAGCGCGCGGACACGAGTTAGGGGGTCAAGTCGCCGGGGGCTACCCGCGGTGCGTCGAGGCCGGCAGCGGGACAGTCACTCCCGGCCGCGTCGGAGCGCGGGGCGGTGAGCACTCGCCAGCGCGAGTTGGTCGTCACCTCTCGGAAGCGGTCGTCGGTAACTTCGGTGACCAGCGGACCGTCGCGTACGGTGTGTGTCTGGAAGGCGACGCCGGGGGGCACGGTGGGCGCGAGCGCGGCCACCTCCTCCCCGTGCAAACCGAGCTCGTAGGCCACCATCTGGGTCTGGAAGGGACCGCTGTAGACCCTGCCGCAACGCACGAGCCTGTCGGGTCCGCCGGCCTGGTCGATCACGTCCGGGAGGTTGCCCCACAGGCTGGCCTCATACTTCAGCTTGGTGGCGGTGGCGCTCGTGTTGTCGACCTTGTCGCTGATCACCGGCGTGAGCGCCACCAAGCCGGCCACGAAGACGGCAGAGGCCACCGCGAGCCCCGCTCGCGCATTGCCGGCGAGCCGGGTGCCGGCCGCGCGAATGCCCTCGAAGATGCGCCCGAAGCCGACGCCCCCGAGGACGCAGATGGCAGCGGTGGTCACGATCAGGTAGCGCTGATTGCCGGCGTATCCCTGCTCGGTCATGATGGCGACGAGGGCGAGCCACGCCAGCCCCACCCCGAGCAGCGACAGCGCTGCCCTGGGGGGTTGCAAAGGGGGGCGGTGCCCCCCTTTGACCACATCGGGTTGCAAAGGGGGGCGGTGCCCCCCATTGACCACATCGTTTCGCTCCCTCCGGAAGGTGACCGCCGCGCACACCGATGCGATCAGCGCGCCCAGCTCGATCGGCCAGATCGTGCGCTGGTGGAAACGGTATGCCACCTCGAGGCCGGGATGGTCGGCGAACGCGGCGCTGCCGGGGTTGGGATCGTTGGCGCGCGTGGAAGCGCGCAGGGCGTCACCGGAGCCCCACAGCTCGGGCCCGAACCAGAGGACCGGGATAAGCACGCCGACCGCGGCCACCCTCAGCCGTAGCTCGGGCTCGCGGAACCAGAGCCAGACGCCGTAGGCGCCGATGAACGGCCACGCTTCAGGCCGCAGCAATGCGGCGGCGAAGCCGAGATACAGCGCATGGTCGCGGCGCCCGTCGAGGTGGCGCTGGAAGGCCCCCAGGGCGATCGCCGCCAGCATCGGCTCGGAGTTTCCGAGCGCCGCGTCCCGCGCGAACTGGTAGCTCGTGAGCAGGAACGCGCCGGTGGCGAGCCCGGCTATGGCGCCTGCGGCCCCGCCCCCGGTCAGACGCCTGGTGAGCCGGAAGGCCATCACCAGCGCGAACATGCCGCCCGCGCGCGCGGCCCACAGCCACAGATACGGCGCCACGTCCGAGCCGAAGAGCGAGAAGACCGTAGTGAAACCGACCGGGAGCGGTTTCCACGACGGCCCGCCGGTGGTCACCAGGTCCAGCTGGCCGACCTCGCGCCCCCACATGATCCAGGCCCAGGGGTCGTAGGTGGGCGTGGAGGGCAGGAAGAGGGTGAGCCCTGCCAGGGCGAGGCAGACCAGCAAGGCCGGCCAGACCGGCACCGACCGCCGCTCAGCGCGGGAGAGCGCGGCGGAGCCGGACCGGCTGTCGGGGACCTCGCCCTCGCGGGGGCCACCGCGGAGGCGTAGCGCCAGAGGCTGGGCGGCGGGCAAGCGCACGTCCGGTCAGGCCTGGCTGGCCTGCAGGCTCGCCGCGGAACGCAGCCGGGCCCAGCCCCCGTAGCGGCTCACCATGACGGCCAGGCCCACCACCGTGATGGGCACGTAGAGCACGAACCGCAGCAGCAGCAGGTAGGCGAGCACGGCGGCGCCGGCGCCGCCGAGCGCCTTCGCCCCAAAGGCCACCGCGGCGTCGAAGGTGCCGATCGACCCGGGTGCGGCCGGTAGGGCGGCGACGAAGTTGGTGAGCGCCACCAGGTACATGGCCCCTGATGCGCTGATGTCGAGGTCGACGGCGTGGGCCACGGCCAGGTACACGCCGCCCTCGAGCGCCCATAGGCCGAACGTGCCCACGAGCAGAACTGCGCCGCTGCGGCCGACCAGCGCCCGCGGCGCGCCGGCCAGCGGCCGCGCGAAGTCCCGGAACCGAGCGAGGGCGCCGCGGCGGCGCAGGACGCTGAACACGAGGGCGCCGATCAGGAGCAGGAGCAGGCCGGCCGCCAGGATCAGGAGCGGCTGGTCGGTGGGCAGAACGTCGCGGTCAGAGAGCACCCCGTATGCGGTGGCGGCCAAGATCACGCCGAGCGCGACCACGTCGAGCAGGCGTTCGGCCACGATCGTGCCGAGCAGGGTCCGCTTGCCGACCTTCACGCGTGAGTCGAGCAGCACTACCCGCAGCGCCTCTCCGGCGCGGGCAGGGAGCACGTTGTTGCCCATGTAGCCGACGGTGGTGAGGCCGTAGCAGTCGGCCCTGCCCGCCTTCACGCCCGTCAGGTGCAGGATCCGGTGCCAGCGCTCGGCTCGCACGAGCGTCGCCACCGCGTACACGCCGACGCCGCCCGCCAGCCAGGCCAGTGCGCTCCCGGCGTGCGGGATGCGCGGCGCCTCCTGGTGGGACGCCCACCAGACGACGGCCCCCAGCGCGACGAGGGAGAAGGCGGCTTGAAGTAGCGCGAAGCGTCTGTTCATCGTTGCGTGCACGGGGTCGAGCGCGCCCGGACGCGCGCCTCCCCTACCTGCGACTTCAACTAGCGGGGAGACTGCGGGAAGGGCGGTCGAGCGCAACGGGCACGCGGGCGCGCCCGGCGACGGAGACGGTAGCACGCGAGGGCGCCGGACTGATCCGCTGATCACTAGCCTGCCCGGCGATGCGGAGCCATATCGCCACCCTGCTCAGCGTGTGCGCCCTGGCCCTCGGGGCCGGCGGCTGCGGCTCCGAAGAGCCGGTCACAGGCAACGAGCCCGACCCCAACGACCAGCGCGCCGTGGCGCTGGACTGCTTCAAGAACCAGGCCGGCCTGGAGGCCGAGGTCGTCGGCGCCCAGTCGATCCAGGTGCAGGGCGCCGGAGGCCCGCGGGTGGAGTTCTTCCTTTCGAGCGGCGAGGCGGAGAGCCTTCAGTTCAAGGGCGAAGCCCAGGGCGCCGAGCAGGTGGGCGCGGCGCTGCTGTTCGTCAACGACGGCAGCGATGACGTTCTGCAGGCCTTGGAGGACTGCCTGTCCGAGGGCTAGCTGCTCAGATCGATCCGGCGCCCGGCACCCTTGGGGCGCGCGAAGTAGAGCAGCCGGGTCCCGCACCCGAGCCGCTCGCGGCGCTCGACGTCGAAGGCTTCCGAGAGGACCGCCTCGAAGCTCGCTCGCTCGTAGTCGGGGTGCAAGCCGTCGCGCTTGGGTGCGAGAAGCCTGGCGACCATCGGATCCTCGCGCGTAGGGAACTCGATCACCAGCGAGGCCCCGAGGCCGGCGAGCCAGTCCACGAACTCCGAGACCGGGATATTGGCGGCGATCGTCACGTGGTGGATCAGGGCGAGGGCCAGCACCAGGTCCGGGGCGCCGCGGTCGGGCAGCGACCTGCGCTCCTGCCCGCGCCAACCGAGCCCCGGCGAGGGGTCGGCCAGGTTCATCGTGAGCGGGAGGATCTTCTCGTCGCCCTCCTCCGAGAGCGTGCGGTAGAGCAGCTCGACAGGGCCCTGGTCATAGTCGATAGCCAGCACGTGCCGCGAGCCCTCGGCGGCGATCCGCGAGTAGCGACCGTTGTTGGCACCTATGTCCCAGGTCAGGTCCCAGTCCTTCGACGTGACCACATCGCGAACGAAGTCGTCCTTGCGCCTCGCGTCGTCGTCGCTGTAGCTGTTGCGCTCGCCGTAGCCCACCCACACGCCGTGCGGCGGGCTCCACTCCAAGCCGGCCACCAGCTTGCGCAGGCGGCGCATGTTGGCCACGATCAGCTCCTTCTTGAAGCCCGCCTTCTTGACCTCGGCCCTGATCTCCTCGCCGCGATGGCCGTGGCGTGCCTCGAGCTTGGCGTGCAGGAAGACGTTGAGGTAAAAGCCCTTGCGGAGGCGGTCGCGAAAGGACACCAGGCCGCGCATCTGAGCGGGGCTGATCCCATCGATGGCGCCGCGCAGAAGCGGGTGGTAGCCGACGCCCTTCACCGACTGCAGCAGCAGCGGGTAGAGGTAGAGCATGCAGAACTGCCGGTAGCCCACCCACGGCTCGCCCTGGCGCAGGCGCTCGAAGGACCCGACGTCCACGAACACCGGCCGCGAGCCCTCGAACTGCACGTTGTAGGGCGAGGAGTCCTTGCAGATCATGCCCTCTTCGATTGCGGCCAGGTTCAGGTCGAGCTGCAGCAGTGCGGCGTCCCTGAGCATCGAGAAAGGCCACTCGTAGGGGTAGGAGACAAACGGGATCCGCTCGTGTCGGAGCACACCGGCGCCCTGCTTGACCATGCCCGGCGCCAGCTCGCCGGGGGCCTCGACCAGCTCGGTGGCGACGATCCTCCCGTCGCCCGAGAACTTCGTCCAGAACCTGGTCTGCGCCAGCGCCTCGAAGTCATTCAGGCCCTCGACCGACAGCGACCGGTACACCCCGTCGCCCGCGTAGAAGACCCGGCTGTCGGGATCGCGGAAGGACCCTGGTTCGATCCGGGGGCCCGCGCCGCGAGAAGACGTCGGGGGGAGTCGACCCGGCTCTGCTGGGTGGCGGTCTCCTAGCGCTTGCGGATCCTGAGGAGCTTGAGGATGCGGTGCCAGTAGAGGCGCGCGGTGACCGCCACGGCGGCCAGGCCACCGGCGAGGATCTGCAAGATCATGTTCCCGCTGCCGGGATCCAGGTATGCGAGGACGTGCATGGTCGGGCGTGTTCCAGTCGGGCCGGGAGCTGCCGGTTGGGCCGCCGCAGCCTACCCCTTTGGCAGGGCGAACGCGTGCTCCGGGTTGGAGCTGAGAATGCGCCAGCGCCCGGCCCCGGGCCACGTTCTCGGCACCGTGGCGAGCAGGTTCGCACGAAAGGGACGGCCTGACTTGCGCGCCTTGGAGAAGAAGATCAGCCCATCTCCTGGCGACTCCGCGACGGCGGATATCGGGACCTCGGCCTCCCACGCGAGCCGCGTGTCGAAGGCCGCGTTCACCGCTGGCGCACCGTATGCCTGGACGGCTTCGGGGCCCCCGGCACGGCGGACCGTCGCGCCCAGGTCCGCCTGCAGCTGGGCGAGCCGCTGCGCGTCAGTGGCCTGGTTCGGCAGCCCACGCGCGTGCTCCGAGGCCCACGGATAGGCGGCAAGCGCGAGCACGACGGCCAGAGCAGCCGCGAGGCCCGCGCGCGGGACGAGCGCGACCAGACGGGCGGCGCCCACGGCGCCGAGCACGCAAACGATCACCACCGCCGGGAGGAAGTAGCGGGGACTGCCCGAGAAGCCACCCTGGGTCATCGCGGTCACGAGCGCGATCCAGAGCACGGCCACCACCGCCAGCGCGACCGTGGCCCGGCCCGTGGGGGAGCTGCGTTCCCGCCAGGCGAAGACCACCGCGACGACCGCGCCGAGCTCCAGCGGCAGGCCCCCGAGATCGTGCGCTCGACCCAGCGCCGCGAGCCATGGGTGCTCCTTCAGGGAGAGGCTCCATGGCGGCTCGTTGCGGGCCTGCTCGCCGGCGCTCAGCGGATTGCCCGAGCCGATCCACTCCGGCACCAGCCACAGCACCGGCAGGGCAACCGCGAGCCCCACGAGCAGACGCCGGGTGCCCGGCTCGGCGCGCCAGAGCCAGAGGCCGTAGCCGGCGAGGAACGGGAAGACCTCCGGGCGCAGCAGGCACCCGAGAAAGGCGAGCACCAGCGCCTGAGAGCGCTTCCCGTCGAGATGGCGCTCGATGGCCCACAGCATCAGCCCGACCGCCAGCGGAGCCTCGTTGCCGTGAGCCATGTTGCGCAGCCAGTTGGGTGTGAGCACGAGCGCCACGGCCGCTATCACACCGGCCGCCACGCCGGTGACCAACCCGGGACCGGCGAGGCGCCGGGCCAGCCGGAAGACCATCGCCACAGCCAGGAGCGCACCGGCACGAGCCACCACGAGCCACATGGCAGCCGGCAGGCCCTCGTCGATGTGCTCCAGGGGCGCGAACAGGGTGGTGAACGCGACCGGCAATGGCTTCCATGACGGCCCGCGGGAGGTGTCGAGGCCCAGCTCGGTGATCTCCCTCCCCCATACGATCCAGGCCCACGGGTCATAGCTGGGCTCGGAGGGCAGCACGAGGGAGACCGCCGCGAGCAGGACGCAGCCAGCCAGAAGGAAGCGCATCTTTCAACGGTAACGATTCCGGGGACGGCTCCACGGCGCCGGCGGGCGCCCCGGACCGCGTCGGCGCGCCCAGATAGCCTCCCGGACGCGATGAAGCTCATCATCCAGATTCCCTGCTACGACGAGGCCGAGCACCTGCCCGCCACGCTCGCCGACCTTCCGCTCGATCTGCCGGGCTTCGATGAGGTCGAGTGGCTGGTGATCGACGACGGGTCGATCGACGAGACGATCGAGGTCGCGCGCGCCGGCGGGGTCCACCACGTCGTTCGCCTGACCAACAACAAGGGCCTGGCCGCCGCCTTCCAGGCCGGACTGGATGCCTGCCTCAAGCTCGGGGCCGACGTGATCGTCAACACCGACGCCGACAACCAATACTACGGGGGCGACATCGACAAGCTGGTCGCACCGATCATGGCCGGCGACGCCGACATGGTCGTCGGAGACCGCGAGACCGCCATGATCGAGCACTTCTCTCCGCTCAAGAAGCGCCTCCAGCGGCTTGGATCGGCCGTGGTCCGACGCGCGTCGGGCACCACGATCCCCGACACCACCTCCGGCTTTCGCGCCTACAACCGCGAGGCGGCCCTGCAGATGCAGGTGGTGTCCAAGTTCACGTACACACTCGAGACGATCATCCAGGCGGGAAAGATGCTCGTGGCCGTCGAGCACGTGCCGATCCGGACCAACGAGCAGACCCGCCCCTCGCGGCTGTTTCCGTCCATGTGGGCCTACGTGCGTCGCAACGCGGGTTCGATCTTCCGCGTCTATTCGCTGTACGAGCCGATGCGGGTGTTCTTCATCGCCGCGGCCACCGTGGCGATGCCGGCCGCCGTGATCTGGGCGCGCTTTCTCTACTTCTTCTTCGCCGGGGAGGGCCAGGGGCACGTGCAGTCGCTGATCCTCGGCTCCACCCTGATGATCATCTCGGTGCAGCTCGCGGCACTCGGGGTCGTCGGGGACATCCTGGCGGGCAGCCGCGTGCTCCAGCAGCGGATTCTCGAACGGGTGCGACGGGTCGAGCTGACGCTGGGCGTCGAGCCTTCCCACTACGAGCCGGCCTCCGACGCGGAGGGTCCTGCCCGCACGACGGGCGCCCAGGCGGGACCGGCCACCGGAAAGGAAGCGGAGCGACCGAGCGCAGCGCAGCAACCCGTGGCCCGCTGATGGGAGAGCCCACCACCGCGCCGTCATCGGTGCCCACGGGCAACACCTTCGACAAGTACGGATCGACCAACCCGCTCGTCCGCCGCTTGATGAACGGCTTCCACGCCACGATGGACGAGCTCTGGGACAGGGCGGGTCCGCAGTCGGTGCTCGATGTGGGCTGCGGCGAGGGAGTGCTCACCCTCGAGTGGGCCCGGCGGCTGGGCGAGCGCCGCATCGTCGGCATCGACCTCGACGACCCCAAGCTGCACACAGAGTGGCGCGGGCGCTCGCGCGCGAACCTCGAGTTCCGGGTCGAGGAAGCCACGCGGCTGTCCTTTGCCGACGACGAGTTCGACACTGCCACCGCGATCGAGGTACTCGAGCACGTACCCGACCCGGAGGCGACCGTGGCGGAGATGGCGCGGGTGGCGGAGAGGTGGCTGCTGGTGTCGGTGCCGCGCGAGCCGCTCTGGCGCGGCCTGAACATGGCGCGCGGCTCGTACTGGGGCTCGCTGGGCAACACGCCCGGGCACGTGAACCACTGGTCCAAGCGGTCCTTCGCCTCGATGCTGTCGCGCCATGGGACCGTCGAGGAGGCGCGCTCGCCGTTTCCCTGGACCATGCTGCTCGTTCGGCTGTAGCCGCGATGGCGGCCGAAGGGCGCGGCTACGGCCGGGGCGCGGCGATCCTGTCGGTCGGGATCGGCGCCACAGGGCTGGTCACCTACGGGTACTTCTCGCTGGCCAGCCACACGCTCGACGCGTCCGAGTACGGCGGGATAACGCTGCTGTGGTCGGCCGTGTTCATCACCGTGTCGATCCTCTACCGGCCCGTGGAGCAGTTGCTCTCGCGCACGATCGCCGACCGCGACGCGCGGGGCACGAGGGGGCGCGAGCACCTTCGGGTGGCGGCCACGATCCAGCTCGCACTCGGCGTGGCGTTCGCGGCCGCGGCGCTGGCTCTGCGCGGGCCGCTGCAGGACGACCTGTTCGGCGGGTCGCAAACCCTCTACTGGGTGCTGATCGTGGCGGTGCTGGCCTACGCTGTCAGCTACTTCGCGCGCGGCCTGCTGGCCGGCTCGCGGCGCTACGGGGCCTACGGCGGGCTGGTGCTGATGGAGGCGCTCTCGCGGGTGATGTTCGCCGTGGCGGTAGCGGTGGGGATCGCCGAGGGACAGTCCGCCGTGGCGCTCGGCATGGCGGCCGCGCCGATCGTCTCGCTCGCGGTGGTGCCGTTCGCCCTCGGCCGGAGCCGGGGTGCCCAGCCACCACCGCGAGACGACGATCCGGCCGAGCCGGCCGTCGCCACCGCGGAGGCGCAGTTCACGCTCTCGCACGGCACCGGCTTCGCGGTCTCGGTGCTGGCGATCATGCTCGCCGAGCAGACCTTCCTCAACGCCGGCCCGCTGCTGGTCAAGGCGACCGAGGACGACGGCGGCGCCGCGCTGGCCGGCTTCACCTTCAACGTGCTGCTGATCGCGCGGGCGCCGCTGCAGCTCTTCCAGGCGGTTCAGACCTCGATCCTCCCCCACCTCACCAGGCTCGGTGCGCGGGGTGAGACCGACCCCTTCCGTCGGACGGTGAACGTGACTCTGATCGCCATCGCGGGGTTCGCCACGGGTGTGGCCGTGGTGATGCTCATCGCCGGTCCCTGGGTGATGGACCTGGTCTTCGGGGCGGACTTCGAATACGACCGGCTCGGGCTGGTGCTGATCTCGATCGGCATGGGGCTCTACCTGTCGGCCGCCACGCTCAACCAGGCGCTGCTGGCGCGCGGTCAGGCGCGCCAGGCCTGCGCGGCGTGGCTGGTGGCCGCGGCGGGCTTCGTGGGCTTCTTGCTCGTACCCGGCTTCGAGGACCGCGTGCTGCAGGTCGAGGCCGGCTACGTGGCCGCGGCCCTGGTGCTCTGCGGGCTTCTCTACGCGCTCTACCGCAAGGGAGCATCGGAATCGCCGGTCGCCGCGTAGTAGTCCTCGACACCTACCAACGACGAGGAAGAGGCTCAGATGGCGAAGCAACCCGCAGTGGGCGAGCAGGCCCCCGACTTCGAGCTCGAGGGTACCGACGGGATGTTCAAGCTCTCGGATCACCGAGGTGAGAAGGTGATGCTCCTCTTCTACCCCGGCGACGAGACGTCGGTGTGCACCAAGCAGTTCTGCGAGTACCGCGACAACGCGCAGGCGTTCGGCTCGCTCGGCGTGACCGCTGTGGGAATCTCCGGCAGGGACGTGGATTCCAAGCGCCGGTTCGCCGACAAGAACGACCTGACCGTGCCGCTGCTGGCCGACGACGACTTCGCCGTGGCCCAGGCCTACGACGCCTACTCCGGGCTCACCAAGGCGCCCAAGCGGGCGGTGATCGTCATCGACGAGCAGGGCGCCGTGGCGCACCGCCACGACCATGCGCTGGGGCTGGACTTCGAAACGGTGGCGGACCTGAAGCAGACGCTGGACGGACTGCCGGTGACCTCTTAGCGGTTCAGATCTCCCTCAACATCGACGCTCCGCAGCTGTTGCAGGTGAGGACCGCCGTATCCGACATCCGAGCGATCGTGGAGTGCATCCCGCAGTCGGGGCACTCCGACCTGATCTCGAACCGGTGCATGCAGTAGACGCACCGGTAGCGCCCGGGGAGGTTGCTGGCGCGCAGCCACGGCTCGTGGCAGGAGGGGCACTCCAGGCCCAGGTTGACCTCATCCTCAGCCACCGCCGGCCTCCGCGGGACCCGCGAGGGCGGACGCCCTCCCGCGCAGGTAGTCGGCTGCCGCCATCGGCTTGCGCCCGGGTGGCTGGACCTCGAGCAGCTCGAGCGCACCCGCCGCGCAACCGAGCAGCAGCCGGCCGTCGCCGGCCGTCAACTCGCCGGGCGCCGGAGAAATCGCCTCGGGGGCCGTGACCGCCCGCCTCACCCCCAGTCGCTCGCCGCCCGCCGTCAGCACGTAAGCGCCCACGTGGGGGGTCAGTGCCCGGACCACCCTTGCCAGGGAGTCCGCATCGCGCGCGGGGTCCAGCCGGCGCTCCTCACGCGCGATCTTCTCGGCGTAGGTCACGCCCTCCTGCGGCTGCGGTCGCGGCTCCGGTTGGGTGCTCAGCACCTCCACGAGCAGGTCCGCGGCAAGCAGCGCCAGGCGACCGGACAGGCTGGCGTAGTCGTCGTCCTCGCGGATGGGCGCCGAGCGCTCGAGGTACACCGGCCCGGCGTCCAGCTCGGCGATCGGGCGCATGATGCAGACGCCGGTCTCACGGTCACCGGCCTCGATCGCCCGCTCGATGGGCGCGGCGCCGCGCCACCTCGGCAGCAGCGACGGGTGCACGTTGTACATCTCGTGGTCGCAGAGCAGCGGCTTACGGATCAGCGCGCCGTAGGCGCAGATGCAAACAGCCTTGGGGTCCGAGGCGGCGATCCGCGCGCGGGCCGCCTCGGCGTTCACGTCCTCGGGCTGGTCGACCTCGATGCCCAGCTCCCGCGCGGCGGCGGCCACGGGCGGGCTCTGCAGCAGGCGGCCACGCCCCCGGGGGCGGTCGGGGCGGGTCACGACCAGCTGCGGTCGGTGGTCTGAGCCGGCCAGGCCCTGAAGTACCGTGGCGGCGAAATCCGTCGTCCCGATGTACACCATTCGCACGTTCACAGCCTCGCACGTTCACAGCCTAATTCCGCGAGCGGCCGGTGGCCGCGAGCCTTTTTCTCCCGGCGAGCGGCCGGTGACCGATGGCCTCTCCCCTGGCCCGACTCCCCGTCCGCACATACACTCACCTCACATGCGGCGCTTGCTCGAGCTGAAGTAGATCTATGACCGGCACCGACACGGCATCCAGCGCGCTCGCGACCACGGACCTCGCAGCCGAGCTGAGGTCGGTCTGCGGCGACGAGCACGTGCTCACCCACCACCATCAGCTGCGCACCTACGAGTCCGACGGCCTGCTCCAGTACGCGGCGCTGCCGGGGGTGGTGGTGCTGCCTGCCGACGGAGAGGAGGTGCAGCGCGCGGTGCGCGCCTGCCACGACGCCGGTGTGCCGTTCGTGGCCCGCGGCTCGGGGTCGGGCCTCTCGGGCGGCGCCATGCCGGTAGAGGGCGGATGCGTGATCGCGCTCTCGCGGCTGCGGCGCATCCTGGAGGTCGACCTCGACAACCAGCGCGTGACGGTGGAGCCGGGGGTCACCAACATCGCCGTGTCGGAGGTCGTGGGTCCCAGCCACTTCTATCCGCCCGACCCCTCGAGCCAGATCGTATGCTCGATCGGCGGTAACGTGGCCGAGAACTCCGGCGGCGCGCACTGCTTCAAGTACGGCTTCACCACGAACTACGTGACCGGTCTGGAGGTGGTCCTCCCCGACGGGGAGCTGGTGCGCCTGGGGGCCAAGCAGCTGGACACGCCGGGCTATGACCTGGTCGGCACCTTCGTCGGGTCCGAGGGCACCCTGGGCGTGGCCACGTCGATCACCGTGCGCGTAGTGCCCGTGCCAGAGACCACGCGCACGCTCGTGGCCTTCTTCGACTCCACCTCGGAGGCCGGCTCGGTGGTCTCCGCCGTAGTGGCCGAGGGCATCGTCGCGGGAGCGATGGAGATGATGGACAACCTCTCCATCCAAGCGGCCGAGGGCGCCACCGGGGCGGGCTACCCCCAGGACGCCGGGGCGGCGCTCGTAATCGAGCTTGACGGCTCGCAGAGTGAGTGCGAGGCGCGCTTCGACCAGGTGGTTGCTCTCTGCGAAGAGGGGGGAGCGTGGAAGGTGCGCGTGGCACAGGACGAGACCGAGCGCGCGCTGATCTGGAAGACGCGCAAGGCCGCCTTCGCCGCCATGGGACGCATCGCTCCCAACTACTACGTGCAGGACAGCGTGATCCCGCGGACCCAGATGGCTGCCGTGCTGGGCCAGATCGAGGAGCTGGCCACCGAGTACGACCTGAAGGTGGCCAACGTCTTTCACGCCGGCGACGGCAACCTCCATCCCCTCGTGTGTTATGACGGGGCGGTGGAGGGCGAGCCCGAGCGCGCCGAGGAGCTGGCCGGCCTGATCGTCAAGGCGTGCGTGGACGCGGGCGGGTCGATCACCGGCGAGCACGGCGTCGGCGTGGACAAGAAGCGCTACATGCCCCAGATGTTCGGTGAGGACGACCTCGCCACCTTCCAGCGCTTGCGGTGCGCCTTCGATCCGGCCGGCCTGGCCAACCCGGGCAAGGTGATGCCCACGCCGCGGCTGTGCGGCGAGGTGCCGGGCCCCTACCGGGAGCATCCGCTGGAGGCAGCGGGGCTGGCGGAGCGGATGTGAGCGTCCGGTCCTCAGTCCTCAGTCCCCAGGAACCGGCGTCGCCCGAGGCACTTGCCGCTGCGGTGTCTCAGGCCGCCTCGGCCGGCGCTGCGGTGCGGTTCGTCGGTGGTCGCACCAAGGTTGCCTGGGGATCGCCGGTTGAGGATGCGCTTGCCATCTCGACGAAGGGCCTCGCCACCATCCACGAGCACAACGCGGGCGATCTCACGGCGGTGGTCGATGCCGGTGTGACGCTGGCGGAGCTTCAGGCGGAGGTCGGCTCATCCGGGCAGATGCTCGCTCTCGACCCGCCGCTCGGCGAGGGCGACGCGGCAACGCTGGGCGGCATCGTCGCGACCGGCGACTCGGGGCCGCTGCGACACCGCTACGGGGCCACGCGGGATCTCGTGGTGGGGATGACGGTCGCGCTCTCGGACGGCACCCTCGCCAAGAGCGGCGGCAAGGTGATCAAGAACGTGGCGGGATACGACATCGCCAAGCTGTTCACCGGCGCCTACGGCACCCTCGGGGCCATCCTCGGGTTGTCGGTGCGCCTGCACCCGCTCTCCCCCACCACTGCCACGGCGGTCGGCCGTTCGGACGATCCCGGCCTGCTCGGCGCGGCCGCCGGCGAGCTCAGCCACGCCCCGGTGGAGCTGCAGAGCCTCGACGTGCGCTGGGAGTCGGACGCCGGGGCCGTGTTGGCGCGCTTCGGCGGTGCCTCCGCGGCCGAGCCGGCGCAGGCCGCAGCCGACGCGATGGACGAGCAGGGCCTCGAGACCGAACTGTCGGAGGACGACGGCGCGCTCTGGGACGCCCAGCGCGCCGCCCAGCGCTCATCCGAGCACACGGTGGTCCGGGTATCGGGCCTGCAGACCCAGATCCCGGACCTGCTGCGCAGCGCCGCGAGCCTCGACGCCCGGGTGGTGGGTCGCGCGGGCCTGGGCCTCTACTGGGTCACCCTTGCGTCGGGGGCCGACGCCGCCGACGGCGTGGAGTCGCTGCGGCGGGCGATGGCTCCGTCGCCGTGCGTGGTGCTCGACGCCCCCGAGGAGGTGCGCGGCGCCGTCGATGTGTGGGGAGCGCCCGATCCGGCAACGCTGGTGCTCATGCGCCGCGTGAAGGAGCGCTTCGACCCCGCCGGAGTGTGCGCCCCCGGGCTGTTCGCCGGAGGACTGTGATGGCGGGCGGCCCGATCCAGATCGACGGCGGCCGGACCCGGATCTCCGCGTGGGACGAAGAGCGCCCGCCCGAGCCGGACCTGATCGACGACTGCGTGCACTGCGGCTTCTGTCTGCCGACCTGCCCGACCTACGCCCTCTGGAGTGAGGAGGCGGACTCGCCAAGGGGCCGGATCGTGTTGATGAAGGCGGGCCACGAGGAGGGCAGCGAGCTGTCGGCTCCGATGGTGGGGCACTTCGACAACTGCCTGGGCTGCATGGCGTGCGTGACCGCCTGCCCATCCGGGGTGCAGTACGACAAGCTGATCGAGGACACGCGCGCGCAGGTGGAGCGCCACTGGGATCGCGATCTCGCCGACCGCAGCTTCCGCCGTCTGGTCTTCGAGCTCTTCCCGCACCCGAGGCGGCTCACCGCGCTGTCGCCGCTGCTCGCGGCCGCCGGTGCCTTGGGCCTCGACCGGCTGGGAGCGCGCATGCCCTTCCCTCGCCTGGCGGCGATGGCCAGGCTGGCCCCGCCGCGCAGGCGGCGCGTGCACCTGCCGGGCCACGTGGCCGCCACCGGGGACAGCCGCGGCACGGTGGCGCTGTTGCGCGGCTGCGTGCAGCGGGTCTTCTTCTCCGACGTGAACGCTGCCACGGCCGCCGTGCTGGCCGCCGAGGGGTGGAACGTAGCGGCGCCCGAAGGGCCACGCTGCTGCGGCGCGCTGCAGCTGCACTCGGGCGAGGGCAGCGACGCCCGCCACCGCGTCCGGGAGACCATCGCCGCCCTCGAGGGTCACGATCGCGTGGTGGTCAACTCGGCGGGCTGCGGCGCGGCGATGAAGGACTACGGCCACGTGCTGCACGACGAGCCGGAATGGGCCGAGCGCGCGGCAGCCTTCTCCGAGAAGGTGTGCGATATCTCGGAGATCCTCACCGACGCAGAGCCGCGGGCGAAGCGCCATCCGATCGACATGAAGGTGGCCTACCACGACGCCTGCCACCTGGCCCACGCGCAGAACGTGCGTGAGCAGCCGCGCGAGATGCTGAGCACGATTCCCGGCCTGGAGGTGGTCGAGCCCGCGGAGTGGGAGATCTGTTGCGGCTCGGCCGGTATCTACAACCTGATCAAGCCCGAGCCGGCCGCCGAGCTGGGCCGGCGCAAGGCCGAGAACCTACTGGCCACCGGCGCGGAGGCCGTGGTTGCGGCCAACCCCGGCTGCGCGCTGCAGATCCAGGCCCACGCCCGCGACCTGGGCCACGAACTGCCGGTGTACCACCCCGTCGAGCTGCTGATGCGCTCAATGCGCGACCCCATCGAAGAAGGAGCGCCCCGTGGACGGAGTTGAGATCAGCGCCAGTACCGAGGGCCGCCGCGCCGAGATTCTCTCCGACGGCGCACTGGATCTGATCGCCAAGCTGCATCGCGAGTTCGACGCCCGGCGCCGGGAGCTGCTCGAGCGCCGCGTGGAGCGTCAGGCCGAGCTCGACGCCGGTGACACGCTCGACTTTCTCGAGTCGACCCAGCAGGTGCGCGAGGGCGACTGGGTGGTCTCTCCCGCTCCGCCTGCATTGCGGGACCGGCGTACCGAGATCACGGGCCCGACCGGGGCCAAGATGGTGATCAACGCGCTCAACTCGGGCGCGGCCGGCTTCATGGCCGACTTCGAGGACGCCAACTCGCCCACCTGGGACAACATGGTCTGCGGCCAGGCCAACCTCTACGACGCCATCCGCGGGACGCTGGCCCACACCGCCGATGACGGCAAGGAGTACGAGCTCGACGAGCAGACGGCCACCCTGCTCGTGCGCCCGCGCGGGTGGCACCTGGTCGAGCGCCACCTCACCGTCGACGGGAACCCCGTGTCGGGTGCGATCTTCGACTTCGCCCTGTACCTCTTTCACAACGGGCAGGAGCTGCTGGACCGCGGATCGGGGCCGTTCTTCTACCTGCCCAAGCTCGAGTCTCACCTCGAGGCGCGGCTGTGGAACGACGTCTTCTCGGCCGCCGAGGATCAGGTCGGGCTCGACCGCGGCAGCGCGCGCGCCACCGTGCTGATCGAGACGCTGCCCGCGGCCTTCGAGATGGACGAGATCCTCTACGAGCTGCGCGAGCACTCCGCCGGGCTCAACGCCGGGCGCTGGGACTACATCTTCAGCGCGATCAAGCGCTTTCGCGAACGGCCGGAGTTCGTGCTGCCCGACCGCTCCGCGGTCACCATGACCGTTCCGTTCATGCGCGCCTACACGGAGCTGCTGGTCAAGACCTGCCACCACCGCGGCGCCCATGCGATGGGCGGCATGTCCGCCGTTATCCCCAGCCGTAGCGACGAGGAGGCCGCCGAGCGCGCACGCAAGGCGGTGCGCAGCGACAAGGAGCGCGAGGCGGCCGCCGGCTTCGACGGCACCTGGGTGGCCCATCCCGATTCCGTGGAGCCCGCCCGCGAGGAGTTCGACAAGGTGCTCGGAGAGCGTCCCAACCAGCTCGACAGGGCCCGCGATGACGTGAGCGTGACCGCGGAGGAGCTGCTGGCCATCCCCGCCACCGAGGGCGAGATCACCGAGGACGGCCTGCGCAGCAACGTCAACGTGGGCATCCAGTACATCTCCTCGTGGCTGCGCGGCAACGGCGCCGCGGGCATCTACGGCCTGATGGAGGACGCCGCCACGGCGGAGATCTCACGCTCGCAGGTGTGGCAGTGGATCCGCCACGAAGCCCACCTGGCGGACGGCCGACAGGTCACGCCCGAGCTGGTCGGCGAGCTGGCCACCGAGGAGCTCGAGCGGGTCCGCGAGGAGATCGGCGACGACGAGTGGTTCGAGCGCGAGGGTCGGCCCAAGGAGTCGCGCGAGCTGTTCGAGGCGGTGGCGCTGTCGGGCGACGACGAGTTCGTCGAGTTCCTCACCCTCCCCGCCTACGAGAAGCTCGAGCACATCTGAGGCCCGGGCGCTGTGTGCGCCTCCTCACACCAGCGCCCGGCGTGAGGGAAGATGATCGCCCAGGGCGATCCCATAGGAGAGTTGAGCATGCGCGAAGAGCTTCCGCCGGGCCCGAGATATCCGGCCGCCGTGCAGGGCATCGGCTTCTGGACCCGGCCGCTGGCCTTCCTCGAGCGATGTCGCGCCCGCTACGGCAAGCGGTTCAGGATCCCGTTCGGAGGTGGGCGGCGCCGCTGCCTGGGTGCGAGCTTCGCCACGCTGGAGACCAAGCTCGTGCTCCGCACGCTGCTCGGCGCCTGTGAGCTGAAGGCGGTGGGCGCCGGCGCCGGGGTGGCGAGGCCCCGCAACATCACCATCAGGCGTGCCGACGGGGCCCTCGCGGTGCTCGCTCAGCGCACCCCCGCGGCCGTCGCCGTGGCGTGAACCTCCTCCGCGACGCCCAGAAGCGCCTCACCTGGCTGACCTGGGTAGCCGCAGCCGCGGGAACGGTCGTCGTGTTCATCTCGATCGGCTTTCTGATCCCGATCTTCAACGACGCCACCGAGCTCGTGGATCTGGCGCTCTTCAACGCCCCGCTCGTCACAGCCTACCTCGTGATCTTCGGACTGGTGATCACCCGGCACAGCAATCGCCACCTGGCCGACGCCCTGCGGTGGGTAAGCGAGCAGCGCGACCCCGATGAGAGCGAGCACCGGCGCACGCTGGCGCTCGCGGTCTACGAGGTCAAGCTCGTCGCTGTCGCCTGGCTCGGGGCGGCGATCGCCTTCTTCGCGCTCAACGCGGCGGTGAACTCGGTCGAGTTCGCGGCGGTGGTCGGGATAACGACGCTGCTCGGCGGCGGTACCACCTGCGCCGTGATCTACCTCGCGTCCGAGTACGTCTTGCGGCCGGTCACCGCGCTCGCGCTCGGCGCGCGCCGCACCGAGAGCAACGTGGCCCCGAGCGTACGCGATCGCCTGGGGATGGCGTGGGTGCTCGGGACCGGCGTACCGCTGCTCGGCGTGCTGGTGGTGGCCGTGGTCGGGCTCACCAGGTCCGGCATCGACACCACGTACGTGAGCGCCGCCGTGCTCTTCCTGGCGGTGGTCGCGCTGGTCATCGGCCTGCTCGCCACCATCTTCGCCGCCAAGGCGATCGCCGACCCCCTCACCTCGGTAAGGCAGGGAGTCGAGCAGATCGAGCGCGGGGACCTCGACGCCCACGTCCTGGTCAACGACGGCAGCGAGGTGGGGCTGCTGCAGGCCGGCTTCAACCGCATGGCCGAGGGGCTGCGCGACCGCGAGCAGATCCGGGACCTCTTCGGCCGCCAGGTCGGCGAGGACGTGGCGCACGCCGCGCTTCGCGACGGCACGAGCCTCGGCGGCGAAGAGCGCGAGGTCGGCGCCCTGTTCGTGGACCTCGTGGGCTCGACCTCCATGGCCATGGCCATGCCACCGACCGAAGTCATGCGCGTGCTCAACTGCTTCTTCCACGTCGTGGTCGAGGTTGTCGAGTCCGAGTGCGGGCTGGTGAACAAGTTCGAGGGCGACGCCGCGCTGTGCGTGTTCGGAGCGCCGGCGGCGCGGACGGACCCCGCGGGCGACGCGCTGCGCTGCGCGCGGGCCCTCGCCGAACGCCTGGGGCGCGACGTGCCGGAGACCGACTTCGGCATCGGAATCTCGGCGGGGATCGCGGTGGCCGGCAACGTGGGGGCCGAGCACCGGTTCGAGTACACGGTGATCGGCGACCCGGTCAACGAGGCGGCGCGGCTGTGCGAGCTCGCCAAACAGCGTCCGGGGCGGGTGCTGGCATCGGAGACAGCCCTGGCGAAGGCCTCCGACGCGGAGCGCGAGGCCTGGACGGTGACCGAGACCACCCACCTGCGCGGGCGCGACACGCCGACCGGCGTGGCCCAGCCGATCCCGGCAGTGGCCTAGAAAGCCGAGAACACGCGCGAGCGCCCGCCCGGGTCGGTGGTCCGGATGGAGTACTGAACGAGGCTGGAGTCGCCCCCCGCTCGCTTCGCCGCCCTCGGTCCGAGCTCGATGAAGAGGGCGCGCGCGCGCCCGTTGCGGATGCGGGACCCGGTCCGGCCCAGGCGCCGGCCGTCGCCATCGAGGGCGCGCACGGCGACGCGACAAGCTCGACCTGGCGAGGTCAGGCACGCGACTTCGATCGACAGCCGCGGCTTCTTGCGCCTCAGGCCCGCAGAGGGCGACTGGGTGCGGACGGCGACCTCGGTCCGCGCACAGGGACCGCTCGGGACCGTCGAGCGGGAGGAGGGCCGCGCCGCGCGTGCGACGAACTGACAGCCGCGTGCGCCCCACGCAACCGACGTTCCGTCATATGAGAGCGCGTCCACGGAGGATGCGGGGGGTCCGCTGAAGACCACGCTGGGACGGCCCGGGCGCGAGCCCGGCTCGATTACGACCACGCGCGCGCCACGGGGATCGGTTCCGGGGTCTTCCTGGGCGAGCGCCACGCGATCGCCGGTGGGCTGGACCAGTCCCAGCCCATCGCCCTCCAGCAGCACGCCGAGGCGGGAGGCGCCGGCCGGAGCGGAGCCGACGGCGTCGAGCCCCGATCCGTCCTCCGCGGTGATGGCGAGGCCGCCGTCGGGCGCCAGGCCGATCGCTATCACCGAGAACCTGCGCAGCGGGCCGGCGTCCACGCGGCGGACCACGGCTCCCGACTGGAGATCGGTCACCGTGACCGCGGCCAGCCCGCCGCGACGGTCCACCACGGGCACGGCGCCCAAGCGGCCGGCAATCGCCGGCGGCTGCGGATTGCCCGGCCCGAAGATCGTGCGAGGAGGACCCCCTACGGGACGCACGACCAGGCGGCTTCGGCCCGGTAGCTGCTCGAGCGTCGCCGCCCCGTCGGCCGTCGCGAAGAGTCCGCCCAAGACCCTGCGCCCGCTGGTCACCCCGTCGACAACGAGATCCACAGGGCCGGAAAGCGGGCCCCCTACCAGCCGCAGGCCACTCGCCTTGGCCCCCAGGAGCGCCGTAGCGAAGCGTCCGGGGGCGGGGCCGGCACCCGAGCCCGCAAGCGACCAGGAAGTGAGAGCGCCGGCAGACTTGGGCAGACGGGGCCGCGCCACGGCCGAGATCGCGCCGCCCCCTGCCGGCTGTGCCCGCACGCTCAACGCCGCGGGCCCGGCGCGCTCGCTCCACACGACGCTGCCGCCCGCCAGCGCCGGACCAGCGCCGAACTCCTCGCGCTCGGCCAGCGCCCGAACCTGTGCGGCGGCAGGGCCGGCGCCCACCAGCGCCACGGCACAAGTGAGCGCTGCGGTGAGTCGCCTCACGGTTCGAGATCGAGGCTCAGCCGAAGTCGAGCGCAGTACGCGAGCACCACGCTCAGGCGGCCTGCTCCGAGCGCTCGCGTTCGGCCTCGCGCAGCTCCTTCATCGCCTGACGGCGCTGGTCGCGGCTGGTGCGATCGAGGATCAGGACGCCGTCGAGGTGGTCCATCTCGTGCTGGATCACGCGGGCCTCGAGGCCCGAGGCCTCGATCCGGCGCTCCTCGCCCTCCTCGTCACGGGCGCGGATACGCACGTGTACGGGACGCTCGACGTCCACGGTCACGCCCGGGATGGAAAGACAGCCCTCCTCCATCGTCTCTTCCTCCTGACCCGACCACTCGATCTGGGGGTTGACGAGGGCGATCAGCGGAGCCTCGAAGCCCACGCGGTAGACCAGCAGGCGTTGCGAGAGGCCCAGCTGCGGGGCGGCGAGACCGAGGCCGATGGCGTCGCCCATGATGCCGGCCATCCGCGACACCTGGCTCTTGAGGGCGTGGTCGAAGCGGTCGACTTCGGTGGCGCGGCTCTTGAGCGCCGGGTCGCCGAGCCGGCGGATGAAGGACATGGCGGCCAGGCGCCTGGCCTCGACCTCCGGATCGAGCGCCGGCTCGGTGCTCTCGACCTCCTCGTCGCGCTCCTCGAGCTCGCGGTCGGTCTCTCCGGACATGCGCGTCATTGTACGGGCGAGCGTCCACGCCCGACCGCGAGCGCCGGGCTCAGCCGCCTACCCTGAGCCGATGCACCTGATCATCGACGGCATGAACGTGATCGGCACCCGCCCCGACGGCTGGTGGAAGGATCGTCACGCCGCAATGCTGCGGCTGGTGGACTCGCTCGAGCGCTGGGCCTCGGCGGAGACAGACGACGTGACGGTGGTGTTCGAGTCCAAGCCCCGCCCGCCGATCACCTCTCCGGTGATCGCCGTGGCCTACGCGCCGCGCGCCCGCGCCGACTCGGCCGACGACGAGATCATCCGGCTGGTCAAGGCCCACCCGAACCCGATGACCGTTCGCGTGATCACGTCCGACCACTGGCTGGCCGACGCGGCACGGGCCGCGGGAGCGACGGTCGAGCCCTCGGAGCCCTTTCGCAGCCGCATCGATCCAACCTGAGGCCCTGGGGGTTGCAAAGGGGGGGCGGTGCCCCCCCTTTGATGCCTTCCCCTGCCTACTGAGGATCCACGTCCACGGCGTACGAGGCCCGCCGGTGCTCAGCCGACGCGGAGACCGATTCCACCGCTGCGCGCACGGCGGCGATGCCCGCCGAGCGGTCTCCGGCCTTGATCACGAGCTGGGCGCGTTCCCTGCCCTTGAGCCGGAACAGGGGAGCCGGTCCCAACGCCGCCACCCCCGGCGCGTCGATCAGCCGGCATACGGCCTCCGCCGCCGCGGTCTCGGGCCCTGACTCCCTAGACGAGCACACCACCCGGATCAGGTTGCCGTGCGGCGGATAGCCGAGCGCGGCGCGGCGCTCGAGCTCGCCACGCACGAAGCCCTCGGAATCGTGCCGGGCGGCGTGGCGAAGGGCGCGCGCCTGGGGATCGAGAGCCTGGACCACGACCTTCCCGCCCCGCGGTCCGCGTCCGCTGCGCCCCGCCAGCTGGGCCACCAGGGCGAACGTGCGCTCCTCGGCCCGGAAGTCGGGGAAGCGCAGGGTTGCGTCGGCGTCGAGCACCACCCCGAGCGTGACAGCGGGGAAGTCGTGGCCCTTGGCCACCATCTGGGTGCCCACGAGCACCCCCGCCGGGGCGGCGTCGAAGCGCTCGAGCGTGCGGGCGATGCCGCCGCCGGGCGCAGTGTCCGCATCGAGGCGGAACACCCGCAGCGGATCGACCAGCCGCTCCAGCTCGGCCCCGAGCTGCTCGGTGCCCAGTCCGCGCCGCGAGACCGACACCGAGCCGCAGTCGGGGCAGCCACGCGGCACCGGCTCGGCGTGTCCGCAGTGATGGCACGACATCCGGCCGGCCGCGCGGTGCAAGACCAGCGTAACGTCGCAGTTGGGACAGTCCCACACCCGGCCGCACTCGGCACAGGACAGGTAGTTCGACCAGCCGCGACGGTTGAGCAGGACGATCGCCTTCTCGCCGCGCCGCCGGACCTCGTCGAGGGCGTCGCGCGTGCGCTCGTGCAGCGGCCCCGAGACCCCGGCCATGCCCACCAGCTCGACGGGCGGCAGGCCCCGCGAGTCGACGCGCTCGCGCAGTTCGACGCGCTCGTAGCGCAGCACGCTCTCGGGCCGTGGCGTCGCGCTGCCGGCCAGCAGCAGCGCTCCGCATGCCACGGCCCGCCTCTCGGCTACGTGGCGGGCGTCATAGCGCGGGTCGCCCTCCTGCTTGTAGGAGCCGTCGTGCTCCTCGTCGACCACGATCAGCCCGAGCTCGGTGAGCGGGGCGAAGACCGCCGAGCGCGGCCCCACGCACACCCGCGCCTCGCCGCTGCGCAGCCGGGTCCACTCGTCGTAGCGCTCCCGGGCCGAGAGGCGCGAGTGCAGCACGGCCACCGAGTCACCGAAGCGCTCGACGAAGCGGCTCGCGGTCTGTGGCGTGAGGGCGATCTCGGGCACCAGGACGATCGCCGAGCGGCCCCGATCGAGAGCGGCGGCCGCGGCGCGCAGGTAGACCTCGGTCTTGCCGCTCCCGGTCACGCCATGCAGCAGCAGGCGGCGGTCCCCGCCGGCCGGGGAGTCCATCCGCCGCACGACCTCGTCGAGAGCACACTGCTGGGCCTCGGTCAGCTCGCTCACCCCACCGGCGGCGCCTACGCCGCGCAGAACCGGCCGCCGGGAGTCCTCGAGCGCGTCCTCGAGGGTCACCAGGCCCCGCTTCTCGAGGCGGCGCAGGCCGCCATGGTCACAGCCCGTGTCGCGCGCCAGTGCACTCGCGCGTCGTGGGCGCGCTCGCAGCGCATCGAGCGCAGCGTGCTGGCGCTCGCCAAGCTTGACGTCGCCCGCGAGCGCCTGGTGCCCGGCGGCCGTGATCGAAGCCGACAGGGAGCGACGGGGCACCATCCTGCGCCCCGCGGCGCCCGTGCCCGTTCCCGGTGGCAGCACCAGCGCGAGCCCTCGCGCCGGCGTGGACACGTACTCCCGGGCCACCCACAACCCCAGCTGGACGAGCTCCGGAGGCACATCGGCCTCCAGCGCGGCCAGCGGCTCGGCGAGGCGCTCGGGCGGTACGTCGCTTTCCTCGGCCACGCCGACCACCACCCCCAGAAGGCGGCGATTGCCGAACGGCACCACGAGCATGGTGCCCACTCCCACCGCCTCGAGAGCCCCTTCCAGCAGGTAGTCGAACGGCCCCCGCAGAGCGCGGGCGGGGGTCAGCGGCTCGACCTTGGCGATCACTCCCTCAACCTAGGCCCGCGACCGGACGCGCAGCGTCGCGGGGCCGGCGCGGGGCGCTACTGGCGCGGGACCAGCAACGCGGCATAGTGCACGGTGAACGCGCGCTCGGCCGTCCGCGGTGCGACGGTGAACAGACCCCGGCGCGCGGCCGCCTTGCCCAGCGCCCTCGCCCTCGCGGTGAGCCCCCGCGCCCAGAACATGTGCAGCGCCAGCGGCAGCGGGTCGGCCAGCTCCCCGGCCACACGCAGCCCCGCCTCCGAGGCCAACCGCTGCACATCGGCGCGCGCGAAGCGGTGGAGGTGGCCGATCGCCTCACGCCCCCGCTGCGCCGCAGGCCGGGAGGCGGAGCAGTTGGCCTCCAGCGGCACCTCCACGACCACGGCGCGGCAGGCCCTCGCGGTCTCGCACAGCAAGGGAAGGGGATCGGGCACGTGCTCGAGCACGTGCGACAGCACGCCGAGGTCGTAGGCGGCGTCGGCAGCGGGCAGCGCTCGGCCGTCGAAGCGCTCGACGCGCTCTATCGCTGCACGGCCGGAGGCGATCTGTACCGCCCGTTCGGAGATGTCGAAGCCGTGCAACGAGTCGCCGAGCCCGCGCGAGGCGAGCGCCTCGAGCAGCACACCGTCGCCACAGCCGACCTCCACCAGCGACCGTGGCCTGTCCGCCAAGCTCGCGCAGAGAACGGCCACGTGGTCGGCCTTGCCCTCCGCGCCGGCAGCTCGCCACGCCCCGTAGCACGCCGCATCCGCGCCTTCGGCGCTGTACTGGTCTTCGTAGACATCGCGCAGCTCGGCCGAACCCGTGTCGGTCACGCCCCGTAGGGTACGGCGGCTCTTCCATGACGATCGATTTCGAGGCAGAGGGGCTTCTAGGGGACCTCGAGGGTCCCGCCTTCGAGGCGCGGCTGGAGCTGCTCCAGCGCCTCGAGAGCGACGGCTACGAACTGGAGGAGCTGCGCGCGGCCTCCCAGGAGGGCCGGCTGGCCCTGCTGGCCGTCGAACGCGCGATCGCCGGCGGCGGGAACCGCTACACTGCGGCAGAGTTCTCAGAGCGCTCAGGGCTCGAGCAGGAGTTCCTGGAGCGCCTCTGGCGTTCCCTCGGCATGGCGGTCGCCGGCCCGGACGAGCGCAATTTCACCGAGGCCGATCTCGAGGCCGCCGTACGGACCAAGGCGCTGCGCGACGCCGGCCTCTCCGACGAGTCGATCGTCGAGATCGGCCGGGTGATGGCCCGCGCCACCTTCGGCGTCGCCTCGGCCGTGGCACGGGTGTTCTACCAGACGTTCATGGAGCCCGGAGACGACGAGCAGACCCTGGCACTGCGCTACGCCGAGGCATCGCGCGAGCTGACGCCCATGCTGGGGCCAGTGATCGAGCACGTCCTCGGTGTGCAGCAGCGCAGCCTGATACGCCAGGCCGCGGTCGACCTCTCGACCCTCGATACCGGGCAGCTGCCCCAGGGCCGGCCGGTGTCGATCGGCTTCGCCGACCTGGTGGGCTTCACGCGCCTCGGCGAGACTCTCGACCCCGCCGAGCTCGGCGCGGTAGCCGAGCGCCTGGAGGCAATGGCAATCGAGGTGGCCCACCCGCCGGTGCGCCTGATCAAGACGATCGGCGATGCCGTGATGCTCGCCTCGGCAGACACGGATGCCCTGATCGACGCCGCCCTCGCCCTCGTCGACGCCGCCGAGTCGGCGGGTGAGGACTTCCCACGGCTACGCGCAGGCCTGGCGCGGGGCGAGGCGCTCGAACGCGCCGGCGACTGGTTCGGCCGCCCCGTGAACCTGGCCAGCCGCATCGCCGACACCGCACGGCCGGGGAGCCTGCTGGTGGAGGCCAAGGCGAGGGAGGACGCCGACGAGGGCCTGTGGCACTTCTCGGCCGCGCCGAAGCGGTCGCTGAAGGGGGTCAAGGGATCGGTCTCGTTGCACCGCGCGCGACGCCGCGAGACCGAGCGCGGCGAGGAGTGACCCGGCCGTCAGGCGGCCGCGGGCTCGCGCTCGCCCAGACCGGCGGCCTCGCGAAGGAGGTCGGCCTTGTCGGTGCGCTCCCAGGTGAAGTCGGGGTCCTCGCGGCCGAAGTGGCCGTAAGCGGCGGTCTTCTGGTAGATCGGCCGGTGCAGGTCGAGCTCCTTGCGAAAGGAGCCCGGCCGCAGGTCGAAGTGCGCGTCGATCAGCTCCTGGATCCTGCTCCTCGACACCTTGCCCGTGCCGAAGGTCTCGGCCATCACCGACACCGGGTGCGCGACACCGATCGCGTAGGCAACCTGGACCTCGCAACGGTCGGCGAGTCCGGCCGCCACCACGTTCTTGGCCACCCAGCGCGCCGCGTAGGCGGCGGAGCGGTCCACCTTCGACGGGTCCTTGCCCGAGAACGCGCCGCCGCCGTGGCGAGCGGCGCCGCCGTAGGTGTCCACGATGATCTTGCGCCCGGTGAGCCCGCAGTCGCCCACGGGGCCGCCGATCACGAACTTCCCGGTCGGATTGACCAGGAAGTTGAGCGCACTGTAGAGCTTGGCCTCGTCGTAGAGCTGGGCGGGCAGGATCGGCTTGACCACGTGCTCCCAGAGGTCTGGGCGGATCGTGGTCGCCGAGTCGACCTCGGCGGCGTGCTGAGTGGAGATCAGCACCTTCTCGACCTCGACCGGAACGCCGTCGCGGTAGCGCACGGTGACCTGGGTCTTACCGTCGGGACGCAGGTAGTCCACGACCTTCTGGCGGCGTACCTCAGCCAGGCGCTGTGCCAGGCGGTGCGCCAGCGAGATCGGCATCGGCATCAACTCCGGGGTCTCACGGGTCGCGTAGCCGAACATCATCCCCTGGTCGCCCGCCCCGGCCACGTCGAACTCGTCATCGTCGTCGGCGTTGGAGCGCTTCTCGAAGGCTGTGTCGACGCCCTGGGCGATGTCGGCCGACTGCTCGTCGATCGCGGTGATCACCGCGCAGGCATCGCAGTCGAAGCCGTAGGCGGCGTCGTCGTAGCCGATCCTGCGGATCGTCTCGCGAGCGATCTTCGGGACATCGACGTAAGCCTCGGTTGTGATCTCCCCCGATACCACGACCAGCCCGGTGTTCACGAGCGTCTCGCACGCCACACGGCTCATCGGATCGACCGCCAGGACCGCGTCGAGCACACCATCGGAGATCTGGTCGGCCATCTTGTCCGGGTGCCCCTCCGTCACCGATTCGGAGGTGAACAGGAACTCGTTGTCTGAGAGGTCATTGGTCGCCATGAAGCGCGTAAGGGTACAAGAGAGGCGCCGGTCGACGGACTCAAGCGTGACGGTCGGTGCCGCTGGTCTTGAAGTCGATCACCAGCGGCACCCCGTCGAGGCCGAAGCGCTCGCGTAGCTGGTTCTCGAGGAAGTAGGCGTAGTCGCGCTTGATCAGGCCGCGGTCGTTGACCTGCACCGCGAAGCGCGGCGGCGCGGTCTGGAACTGGGCCATGTAGTACATCTTCAGCCGCCGCCCGCGGGTGGCCGGCGGCTGGCGCATTCCCTGCAGATCAGACAGGAAGCGGTTGAGCTCCGGCGTAGAGATCCGCTCCGAGGCGCGATCGGCGATCGCCAGCGCCTGGGCCACCAGCCGCCGCAGGCCGCGCCCGGACTTTGCCGACACCGCCATCAGGCGGGGCCGCTGGCGCAGCTTCTTGGCGACTCGCGCGCGTGTGTCTTCGAGGTCGGTACCGGTCTCGTCCCATTTGTTGAGCGCGATCACCGTGCAGCAGTTGGTGGTCATGCCGAGATCGGCGATGCGGAAGTCCTCGGAGGTGATGCCCTGGGTGGCGTCACAGAGCACGATCGCCACGTCGGCCCGCTCGGCCGCCCGCTCGGAGCGCAGCTGTGCGTAGTAGTCGACCGTGCCGGCAACCTTCGTCCGGCGCCTCAGCCCGGCCGTGTCCACCAGGGTCACCTGGCGCCCGTCGAACTCGATCCGGGTGTCGATCGCGTCGCGGGTGGTGCCGGCGACGTCGGCCACGATCACCCGCTCCTCCCCGAGGAGCTTGTTGACCAGCGAGGACTTGCCCACGTTCGGCCGGCCGATCACCGCCAGCCGTGTGGGCTGCGCCTCCTCCTCTGGCTGGGGAGCGTCGGCCAGGCGCTCGACAACGACGTCCAGCAGGTCGCCGGTGCCCAGGCCGTGCGCAGCGGAGACGGCGACCGGATCCCCGAGGCCGAGCGCGTAGAACTCCGCCGCCCCGCCGGCCTGGAGCGCGGTGTCGACCTTGTTGGCGGCCACGATCACCGGCACGGGCCCGGTGCGCAGCTCGGAGGCCAGCTCTGCGTCTCCGGGCCGCAGGCCCGCCGAGGCATCCACCACCAGCACCGCCACCGCGGCCTCCGCGACCGCCGCGCGCGACTGACGTTGCACGGCCTTGGCCAGGTCGTGGGTCTCCTCGAGGTCCACCCCGCCGGTGTCGATCAGCGTGAAGGAGCGCCCGTTCCAGTCGGCCTCGATCTCCTTGCGGTCGCGCGTGACTCCCGCCTCGGGGTGAACCACCGTCTCGCGACTCTCCGACAGCCGGTTTACCAGCGTGGACTTGCCCACGTTGGGATACCCGACCACCGCCACCTTCTGCAGCGCCACGGGACCCGCTACCGCGCCTGCGCCGCGCGCACCAGGCCGGCGATGCGCTCGACCACCTGATCGACCGTCAGGCCGGTGGTGTCCACCTCGACGGCGTCCTGGGCGCGCTTGAGCGGGGAGTGCTCACGGCCCTCGTCCTGGGCGTCGCGCAGAGCCTGGTCGCGCAGCACGGTCTCGGCGTCGGTACCCAGCTCGGCCGCCCGCCGGCACGCACGCTCAGCCGGGTCGGCGACCAGGTAGACCTTCACCGGCGCCTCGGGCGCCACGACCGTGCCGATGTCGCGGCCCTCGGCCACCCAGTCGCCCTCGGCCAGCAGCGCCCGTTGCTTGTCCACAAGCGCCGCGCGCACCTTCTCGTTGGTGGCCACGCGGGAGGCGCCCTCGGCCACCTCGGGCGTGCGGATGGCCTCGGTGACGTCGCGGCCCGAGGACAGCACCCGGTCGCCGATCACGATGTCCAGCTCCGAGGCCCGGTCCGAGGCCGCCCCGCCCTGCTCCAGCAGGGCGAGCGCCACCGCCCGGTACATCGCGCCCGAGTCCAGGTAGGTGTAGCCGAGCGCCTTCGCCACGGCGCGCGCCACGGTGCTCTTGCCCGCTCCCGCGGGTCCGTCGATCGCGACCACCATCGCGCCTGAGGCTACTCGCGCCCTGGCACCCGGGTCCGCGGTGGAGCGCAGCCGGAACGTCAGGGGAGGAGCGCAGCCGGAACGTCGTTCCGGCGAGCACCGGACCGAAAAATCTCCGGCGAGCACCGCACGCTCCCTTCTCAGCGCGGCCGCCAGTCGGGATCGCGCCCGTCGAACGACCCGGGAACGTCCTCGACCAGCTTGCTCAACCGCTTGCCGTCGCTTACCCGCACCACGAACAGCCCGCCGCCGTCGTAGACCAGGCTCTCGCCGTCGGGCGAGAACGCGGGTGTCTTGCAGCTCGAGCAGCGCACCACGCGCCTGGCGTGCTTGCCTCCGGCGCCGGCCACGTAGATCCCTCCGCGGCGGGCAAAGGCGATCTGGCGCCCGGAGGGCGACCAGCTCGGATCCCGGCCGCTCGTGAGCTTCCGCAGCTCCTTGCCGCTGGGCTTGACGCTGTAGATCACACCGCCGCGCGCGAAGGCGATCAGGCCGCTCCTCGACCAGTCCGGCGAGGCGCCGTCCTTGACGATGCTGCGAGCCCCGGCGCCGTCGGTGCCGACTACGCTGATGCCCGTCCGCGCGCCGGTCTTGGCGGTGAAGACCAGCTGCGCGCCAGACGGCGAGAAGGCCGGTTCCCCGTCGTCTTCGCTCACGGCCCGAAGCACCTCCAGATCGGCTCCGTCGGGGCCGATCAGGGCCAGCGAGCTACCGGCGTCGAAGGCCAGCCGGCGCCCGTCGGGCGACCATACCGGGGACCGGTAGGAGACTTCGCAGTTGCCCCCGGCGGGGCTCCCGTCGATTCGACCGCATACCGCCACCAACCGGTTGCGCTCCTTGTCGGCGTCAATCGTGCGCAGCTCCTGGTAGGACTCAGATCCTCCCTGCTTGGCATCGGTGCCGGCGGTCGCATAGACGATCCGCCCGTTGTGACCGGGAAAGCCGGCGTCGGCCGCGGGGGCGACCGCGGCGAGCGCAGCCACTGCGGCGAGCGAGAAAAAACGGCGTGGCATGTGGGGAAGAACCCTAGACGGGGGCCAGGGTTGCGGGCCCGGCTCAGCGCAGCAGGGCGGCCAGATCCTGCTCGAAATCCGGGTAGGAGACGCCGGCGGCCTCCATGCCGACCACCTCGACCCCCTTCTCGCAGGCCAGGCCGGCAACGGCGCCGAGCATGGCAAGCCGGTGATCGCCGCGGGAGTCGACCGTTCCGCCCGCGAGCGGGCTGCCGTTCCCGCGCACGGTGAAGCCGTCCCCGGTGTCCTCGATGTCGGCCCCGATCTTCGTCAGCTCCTCGACCACCGCGGTGATCCGATCCGATTCCTTGTGGCGCAGCTCCTGGGCGCCGGTCACCGCCGTCTCGCCCTCGGCGAACGCGCCGAGCAGCGCCACGAGGGTCAGCTCGTCGATCGACGTCGGCACCTCCTCGGGCGCCACCGTGGTGCCCTCCAGCGCGGCGAACGCCAGGTCGAGCTCGCCCACCGGCTCGTCGTCGGCGAAGGTGCCCACCTCCTCGAGGTCGCCGAGGATCACGGCGCCCATCCGCTGAGCGATCCGCATGAACCCGGTCCGGGTCCAGTTGAGCCCCACGTTGTCGATGACCACGCGCGAGCCGGGCACCAGGCACGCGGCCGCCACGATGAACGCGGCCGACGAGGGATCGCCCGGCACCGCGATCTCGTCCAGCTCCAGCTCGTCGGTCTGGGACACCGTGACCGTCATGCCGTCGCGCTGAAAAGGCACGCGCGAGCGGCGCAGGATCCGCTCGGTGTGGTCGCGGCTGTGCGTGCGCTCGGTGATCGAGGTGCTTCCGGCGGCCAGCAGGCCGGCGATCAGGACGCACGACTTGACCTGCGCGCTGGCCACCGGCAGCTCGTAGTCGATGCCATGCAGCTCGGTACCGCGCACGGTCAGCGGCGGCAGGCGCTCGTCGCGGGCCTGCATCTGGGCGCCCATCAGTACGAGCGGCTCCACCACCCGGTCCACGGGGCGGCGGCGGATCGACTCGTCGCCGTCCAGCACCCACTCTCCCCCGGCCTGACCGGCCAGCCATCCGGGCAGCAGGCGCAGCAGCGTGCCCGAGTTGCCCACGTCGAGATGCCCGCCCGTGGCCTCGAGTGCGGTGTGCAGGCCCACGCCGCGGATGACCAGGGCGCCGGGGATGCTCTCGTCCTCGATCGCGGCCCCCAGGGTGCGCAGCGCATCGAGGGTCGAGCGGGTGTCGGCCGAGTCGAGGTAGTTGCGCACCGCCACCGGCTCGTCGCACATCGCACCGAAGAGGGCCGCGCGATGGGAGATCGACTTGTCGGGCGGCGGGCGGAAGCGGCCCCGTAGGGGACCGGAGGGGTCAAACCGGACCGAGCTCATCAGGCGACCGGGAAGCCCAGGTCAGCGATCAGCTCCCGGGCCCGCTCGGCCTGCTCGTCTCCCGCGATCCAGAGCGTCATCGCCCCCGTGCGCATGTCCGACGCGGGGGCGAGCGCCAGATCGACGATGTTCACGCCTGCTTTCCCGAGCGCCAGGGCCACCCGCGCGACGATACCCGGGCGGTTGGGGACGGTGAGGCGAAGCTCGTGAACGGCGCCCTCCGTGGAATCGGCTTCCAGCAGGCGCCGGCGATCCGCGGCCGCCTGCTCGTTCCAGTCGGTGACCGCCTGGGCGTCGCCGGTCCTCAGGATCTCGGCGGCGCGGCGCAGCCGCTCGGCGGTCACCTCCACCTCGTCGGCGATGGCCGCTCGGTTGGCGATGTAGATATCGGTCCAGATCGCCGAGTTGGCCCCGGCCACACGCGTGGCATCGCGGAAGCTCGGCCCGACGCGCGGCAGCTCCCCGTGACCGGCCGCCTGTGAGACGAGCGCGTTGGCCACCACATGCGGCAGATGGCTGACGGTGGCCAACAGACGGTCATGCGCCTCGGCGTCGATCGCCACCGGATGGGCTCCGAGGGCGACCACCAGCCGGTGCAGGCGTTCGTAGAGGATGCCCGACGAGGTCTTCGACGGAGTCAGGTACCAGACCGCCCCCTGGAAGAGATCCCCGCGGGCGTGCTCGACCCCGGCGGTCTCGGCGCCGGCGATCGGGTGCCCGCCCACGAAGCGCTCATCGGCAAAGCGCTCGACCAAGCCGCGCTTGACCGAGCCCACGTCGGACACCACGCAGTCGGCCCCGGCGGCCTCCAGGCCGGCGGCGACTTGTTGCGGGAGCGCTCCGACAGGCCCACAGCAAAAACACGCCTCGGCCCCCTCGAGGGCCTCTTCGAGCGACCCCGCCGCCTGGTGGATGGCCCCGCGGTCCACGGCGCGGGCGAGCCGCTCGGGAGAGCGCCCGAAGCCCGCGACCTCGGACCCGGGGACGTGATCGCCGATAGCCATGCCGATCGAGCCCCCGATCAGCCCGACGCCGAGCACGGCGACCTTCACGCGCGCCGCTCCACGGCGGTTCGCAGCACAGGGAGCCTCAACGGTGCTCGCGCCGCCTCCGCACGGCCTCCGCGAGCCCGTCCAGCACCTCGACCGTGGTGTCCCAGTCCATGCAGGCGTCGGTGATCGACTGGCCGTAGGTGAGCGGATCGCCGGCCTCCAGGTCCTGACGTCCGAAGACCAGGAACGACTCCAGCATCACGCCCACGATCGCCGTCGCGCCGGCGGCGATCTGGGCTCCCACAGCGGCGGCGACCCCCGGCTGTCGCGCCGCGTCCTTGCCGCTGTTGTCGTGGGATGCGTCGATCACCAGGCGCTCGTCCAGCCCCGCGGTGCGCAGCTTGGACAGGGCGTCGGCCACCTCCTCTGCGGTGTGGTTGGGCTTTCCTTTGCCGCCGCGCAGGATCACGTGCCCGTCCGGATTGCCCCGGGTGTGGAGGATGGCGGGCGTACCGTTCTTCTCCACCCCGGCGAACACGTGGGTGGCGGCCGCGGCGCGCACCGCGTCGACCGCCACCTGCACGTTGCCGTCGGTGCGGTTCTTGAATCCGACGGGCATCGACAGGCCAGAACCCAGCTGACGGTGGATCTGGCTCTCGGTGGTGCGGGCGCCGATGGCGCCCCAGGCCACGGTGTCCGAGATGTACTGCGGAGTGATCGGGTCGAGGAACTCGCAGCCCACGGGCAGCCCGAGCCCCAGCACCTCCAGGAGCAGCTCGCGTGCCATTCGCAGGCCGGTGTTCACGTCGCCGGAGCCATCGAGGTCCGGGTCGTTGATCAGGCCCTTCCAGCCCGTCGTCGTGCGGGGCTTCTCGAAGTAGACCCGCATCGTCACGCGGAGGTCGTCGGCCAGTTCGAGCGCGGGCCGGCTGAGCCGGCGCGCGTACTCGAGGGCGGCGTCGACGTCGTGCACGCTGCACGGGCCGACCACCACGAGCAGACGGTCGTCGGTGCCGTTGAGGATCTCGGCGATGTCGGCCCTGCCCCTCATCACCACCTCGGCGTGCTCTCCCAGCAACGGGAGGCGCTCGCGCACCAGCGCCGGGGTGTCGAGCTCCACGACCTGGGCGATTCGCCGGTCGCTGACGCGATCGACGAGATCCTGCTCGTCGGTGCCCGGCGCAGAGCCCGCGGCGCGGTGCCCGCCGGGGAGCTCCGTTGCGGTGTGCTCCCCAACCGCGTTCCGGCTGCGCTGCGGCCGTGTTGATCTGCTCGCGTTCATTCGTTAGAGCCTCTCAGAGTTAGATACGCATCTGGCGCTGCGGTGGCCTGCGTGCAGGCCTTGGGAGGGCGTCCGGCGGGGGACTGTGTCCCGGTCGGCGGCAGGAGGTCTGCCGAGAGCCGGACGCCTAGCTAAATCGCCAATACGGCCAAGCGCACGGACGACCGCCCCGGGGGGCGCCGTCAACGAAGGTATGCGCGTACCTGCGGTGCATCGCCGTCACTTTTTACCACGGATCGCCTGCCCGGACCAGCGCTTGCGGGCTTACGGGCCATGTCTCTCCGCGCTCGCGTTGGTTAGGGTCTCGTACGGTGATCGAGCTGCAATCCCACTCGACGGTGTCCGACGGCGAGCTTGAGCCGGCAGGTGTTGTCGCGGCCGCCGCGGCGGTGGGTGTCACCACCCTGGCGCTCACCGACCACGACGCCGTGGACGGCCTGGCCGAGGCGTCCGAGGCCGCGACGAGCGCCGGGATCGAGCTGGTGCCCGCCGCCGAGATGTCGTGCGGCCACCCGGTGGCCGAGGAGCTGCACATGCTCGGCTACTGGATCGACGTCGACCAGATCGCTCAGTTCTGCGAGCGGGCCCAGGAGGAGCGGGTCAAGCGCGCCGAGGAGATCATCGCCAACCTGAATGCCGCCGGAGTAGAGGTCACGCTGGAGGGGGCCATCGCGCAGGCGGGCGACGCCGCCTCCGTGGGCCGCCCGCACATCGCCAAGGCCGCCGGCGCCACCGAGATGAAGCCGTTCTTCGAGCGGTACCTGATCCCGGGCACTCCCACCTTCGTGCCGCGCCGCTGGCCCACCACCCCGGAGGCGGTTCAGCTGATCCACGAGGCGGGTGGCGCCGCGGTGCTGGCCCATCCGTTCTGGGATCTCGACGATCCCCAGACCGTGGCGGACCTGGTGGCAGAGCTGGACCTGGAGGGCGTCGAGGTCTTCTACCCGTCGCATACCCGCGATCAGGTGTCGTTCCTGGTGGATCTCTGCTCCGCTCGCGGCCTGACCATGACCGCATCGTCGGACTACCACGGGCCCGACCACAAGATGTTCTCCCGCTTCGGCGCCTACGAGACCTTCGGGCTGGGGGAACCCGAAGTACCCGCCCCACGGCGATGAAGCGCTACGGACCCGCGCCCCGGCACGTGACTGCGAGCCCGCGCTCGGATCCCGATCGCGTGACCACTGTGCCACACGCTAGAGAAGCTGATCCAGCGCGGCCAGGAAGAGGTCGTTCTCGCGGCGGGTGCCGAACGTGACCCGCAGCCGCCCCGCCTCGCCCAGCGCCCTGCCGGCCCGCACGATCACCCCGCGCTCGGCCAGCCCGGCCACCACCGCGTCCTCGTCGCGGTCCCCCAGCGACACCCAGGCGAAGTTGGCCTGGCTGTCGGTGGTCTGAAGCCCCCGGTCTGACAGCTCGGATTCCACGTGCACCCGCTCCACGATGGTCTGCTCCACCCGGCGCTCCACCTCGTCCTGGTGGCGGATGGCCTCGGCTGCGGCGGCCTGGGCGAGGGCGTTCACCGAGAAGGGCTGGCGCACACGATCGACGGCCAGGCGGAACTCCTCCGGGCCGATCGCGTAGCCGGCGCGCAGGCCGCAGAGCCCGTAGATCTTCGAGAAGGTGCGCAGCAGGACCAGGTTGGGGTGCTTAGAAAGCAGGTCCAGCGAGTCCCCCGGATCCTGGAGCAGGTTGAACTCGACGTAGGCCTCGTCGAGGATCACGGCCAAGTGGTGCGGCAAGCCGGCCAGGAAGGAGCCGATCGCGTCGAGCTCCAGCGCCGTGGCCGACGGGTTGTTGGGGTTGCAGATCAGGACGAGGCGGGTCGCGGCTGTGACCTCGCGGGCCATCGCCTCCAGGTCGTGGAACCCGTGCGCGTCGAGGGGCACCGCGATGGCTCGGGCTCCCGACTGGGCGGCGAGATGCGGGTACATCGAAAACGACGGCCACGCATACACCAGCTCGGCGCCGGGCTCGAGCAGGGCATCGGCCGCGGCCAGCAGGATCTCGCAGGACCCGTTGCCCACGGCCACCCGCGATACCGCCACGTCGGAGCGCTCGGCGATCCGGCGCCGCAGTACGGACTTGTCGGGATCGGGGTAGCGGTTGAGCGTCTCGAGGCGGCCCTGGATCGCCCCGATCACCGGGGCCGGCGGGCCCCACGGCGTCTCGTTGGAGGCCAGCATCACGAGCTCGCCGTCGTGCGCGTAGGTCTCGGCGGCCGGGTAGACCGGGATCGATTCGAGGCGGCGGTTGAACTCGATGCCGGTCACTGCGCTCCCTCCAGGTCGCGCCGCAGTGCCTGCGCCTCGCGCAGGTACACGTGCTGGACCGCGGCGCCGGGCTCGGCGTAGCAGTGCAGCATCAGCCGGATGGTGCGCGGCAACGAGCCTGGCACGTCGATCTCGCGTGCGCACAGCAGCGGCACGCCGCTGAGCCCCAGGTTGCGCGCGGCCACGGCCGGGAACTCGGCGTCCAGGTCGCCGGTGGCTGTGAAGATGCAGCTCACCATCTGCTCGGGGTCCAGGCCGTTGCGCTCCATCACGGTGCGCACGAGCTCCTCGGTGGCCTCCAGGATGGCCCCGGCTTCGTTCTCCTCGACGGTGGTGGCGCCCCTGAGCGCTCGTAGCCTCACTTGCGCTGATTCTTCCAGTCGGGTGCGGCCCGCAGGCGCTCGACCTCGGCGGCGCTCAGGCGCCGCGACTCGCCCGGTGGCAGTCGCTCCAGGCGCAGGGGGCCGAAGGCCGTGCGCTGGAGAGCGGTGACCCGGTGGCCGACCGCCTCGCACATCCGGCGCACCTGGCGCTTGCGACCCTCGCGGATCGTGAGCTCCACCAGACCGGGTGCCACGAGCCGGGCCTTGGCGGGACTGCTGCGGCCGTCCTCGAGCTCGACGCCGTCCCTCAACGCACGCAGCGAGCGCTCGGACACAAGCGGGGGATCGACTCGGGCGCGGTAGGTCTTCTCGACCCCGTAGCGGGGATGGGTGAGCAGCTCGGCCAGCTCGCCGTCGTTGGTGAGCAGGATCAGGCCGGTGGTGTCCGCGTCGAGGCGCCCGACGGGATACAGGCGCCGCTGGGAGGGCACCAGGCCCACCACGGTCGCCCTCCCGTGGGTGTCCTCGACGGTCGACACGACTCCCTCCGGCTTGTTGAGTGCGTGGACCTCGCGCGGCTCGATGTTGACTGCCCGGCCGTCGACGCGCACGTCGCTGCCCTCGCCCACATCACGGGCCGGATCGGTGACCGGACGGCCGGCCACCCTCACGCGACCGTCGGCCACCAACCGCTCGGCGGCGCGCCGTGAGGCCACCCCCGCGTGAGCCAGGAACTTCGCGAGACGCACCTTCCCAGCGCTCAGTCGGCCGGCAGGCCGGGAATCGAACCGTTGCGGAAGGCGTCGACGAAGCGGCGGTGGTCGTCACGGACGAGTTGAGCGTAGGACGCGCCGAAGTCCGCGAGCTCGGAGGCAAACGCCTCCTCCTCCCCCTCCACCGCGGCGATGATCGCCTCCTCGGTGTGAAAGTCCACCAGCGTCTGGTCGCTGCCGGAGTCGGACACGCAGTGCACCTTGGCGGTGGCCTGCCCGAGCGAACGCACCAGCGGGAGGATCTCGTCGGGCTCGGCCACCGTGTCCCAGTCCAGGTCGGCGACATACGGCGACAGCTCCGAGACGACGTAGCCCTCGCCGCCCAGCTCGCACCAGCCCAGCCATGGGTCGGCGTGGGCCTGCAGGGCGCGCTGGGAGACCGCTGTCCGGTGGCCCTGGTGTGAGAAGTACTCGACGATCCCTTCGTCTTTGACCACCTGGCTCAGGGCCGCTACGTTGCCCTGCTTCATCGACAGCACGACGTCGTTCTCGAGCGCCTCCGTACGCCCTTCGATCAGCAGGTTGTACGCCGGCAGGCCCGCGCTGCCGATCCCGAAGCCGCTGCGCCCCACCACGTCCTTGACGGTGTAGGAGACGCTCTCCTGGCGCTTGAACTCGGGGATCGTGTCCAGATACGCCTGGAAGGCCGTGTACACCGCGCCCTGCTCGTCGGCGCCCAGCCGCCTGACGCCGCGGCCCTCGTGGAACTGGCGCTGGTAGCCCTCGATCGTGGTGAGCGATTCCAGCAGGCCGATCCGGGTCTCCATGCGAGCCTGCAGGAGCACGTCATGCACGGCGCCGTCGGTGTTCTCGAGGGTAAGGCGAAACTCCTCGTCGCGGTCGCCCTCGGCGAACGCCTTCACCTGGGCCATATAGCTGTGCGCGAAGCCCTCGACCGCCCCCCGGACCGTGGCGTCGGAGAGCGCCTTGCTGAACCCGAGCAGGCCGACGCTGGCCGCCAGGCGCCGGAGGTCCCACGTGAAGTGGCCCAGGTAGGCCTCGTCGAAGTCGTTGACGTCAAACACGAGCACGCCGTCGGCGCTCATGTACGTGCCGTAGTTCTCCGCGTGCAGATCCCCCTGGATCCAGACCCGCGAGGTGCGCTCGTCGGCGAAGCGATCCGGGAGGGCGTCCATGTCGGCGTAGAAGAGAAACGCGCTGCCGCGGTAGAAGGCAAACGGGTCCGCCGCCATCTTGCGGAACTTGCGCCGGAAGGCCCGCGGGTCGTTCTCGATCAGCTGCGCAAAGGCCCGGGTGAGCAGCTCCACGATCTGCTCCTGGCGTTTCTCGTCGTCCTTGGCCAGCTTCTCGATCTCCTTCACGGCTCCCACTCTACGAAGCCGGGGGCGGCTGGCCTGATCCAGCGCTTCAAGGGGCACGCCGGGCAGCTACCCGCTCCCCAGCGATGCAGGACCGCTACGTCACGTACGAGACCGCGAAGTCCGCGGCCCGGTGCGGCGCGTCGAAGCCGAACCGTCGCGGTAGTACTCAACCGCAGCCGCGACGTCTCGGACAGGCAGCGCCGGGATGATGTTGTGCAGGCCAGCCGCGCCCAAACCGTCCTGTGAGGAAATGCTCGTGCGCGCTCTCAGGCGAGCCCGAGAGCGCGGACGACCCGGTGACCCCGAAGCCTGTCGCGATGCAGCTCGCTACTCGACGGGCTGGCCTGCGGCGCCGGAGGGCGTACAGATCGGCGGAAGGAGCAAAGGACCCGCGAGTGCCACCTCCGCCCCCCGCACGGCGCTCTCGACCGCCCGCGGAGCGTCCGGCTCGCTCTCAATCTCGGACACCGCTTCCTCCGCCCGCGCCCGTGCCCGCTCAACGGCCTCGAGAACGAGGCGCCGGGAATTACTATCCATCTCTAGAAGAAGCTGCCCTGAAGGTCGTGGCGCAAACCGATCTGGTGCAGCCTCCTGTGGATCGCGCGAAAGTCATCGATGACCTCGGGCGGCGCCGCTTCCTTCTCGGCGATACGCAGCGCCGCTCGATCTGAGCCAGCACTCGCTCCGCCAGATCCTGTGCCGTGGAAGCACCCGCCGCCATCAGGCGAAGGTACCGCACCGGCCTCACGGCATTATGTGCGCGGGGTGGTCCAAGAGTCCGATCTCGACGAGACCATCGTCGCAGAGGACGTGATGGTGGACTCGCGGTGTTCCACGGTCCTGAGGTTAGGGTCCGCCAGCGCTTCGGGCGCTCGGCGGTAGTCGACTGCCACACTGGAGCCGATGGATCTGGCGCTGCTCGACACCACCCTGGCGGAGCTCGGCCAGCCCGCCTTCCGCGCCGGTCAGGTATGGGAGTGGTCCGCCCGCGGGGCCAGCTCCTACGAGCAGATGACAAACCTGCCGACCGCGCTGCGGGAGGAGCTCCCGCGACGGGTGCCGCTGTCCTCGCTGACGGTGGAGCGCGAGGCGCTGGCCTCCGACGGCACCGAGAAGGCGCTGTTCGCGACCGCCGACGGGCGCCCGCTGGAGACGGTGCTCATGCGCTACCGCGACGGCCGGCGCTCGCTGTGCCTCTCGAGCCAGTCCGGGTGCCCGCTCACCTGCACCTTCTGCGCCACCGGCACGATGAAGTTCGCCCGCAACCTCACCCCGTCGGAGATCCTCGACCAGGCGCTGCACTTCCGCCGCAAGGAGCCGGTAGACCACGCCGTGTTCATGGGGATGGGCGAGCCGATGCTCAACATCGACTCCGTGCTGGCGGCCTGCCAGCGCCTACCCGACGTGGGCATCCATCCCTCTCACACCACGATCTCGACCGTTGGCTGGATCCCGGGGATCGACCGGATAACCGAGCACGACGGCCCGACGATCCGCCTCGCGCTGTCCCTGCACGCGCCCGACGACGCCCTGCGCTCGGAGCTCATGCCCGTCAACGACCGCTTCGGACTCGTGGACGTGCTCGATGCCTGCCGGCGCTGGCATGAGGCGCGCAAGCGCAAGGTGTACATCGAGTACCTGATGCTCTCAGGGGTCAACGACCGCTACGAGCAGGCGCTGCAACTGGCGCGCCTGCTGGTGCCCCGCACCGCCTTCAAGGTCAACCTGATCCCCTACAACCCAACCGACTCGAGGTTCGAGGGGTCCACCCGCGAAGCCATAGCCGCCTTCCGCGACACGCTCGAGGAGCGCGGTGTGCCGGCGACGGTCAGGTTGACGCGGGGGCGGGATATCGACGCCGCCTGCGGACAGCTCGCAGCGCACGGCTGAGCCCCCATGCGGGACCTCCCGCTCAACTCCCCGCCTCGGCACGCGCCTCCCCCGCCCTGAGCAGCCGCTCGCGCAGCTCGCGCTCGTCCTCGGGCGAGGGGTCGAAGCGCGAGACGTCGGGGAGGGCGTCGAGGGCCTCGAGCCCAAACAGCTTCTGGAACAGCTCCGAGGTGCGGTAGAGCACCGCCCCGAACCGCGAGCGTCCCGACTCCTCGATGATCCCGCGCTCGAGCAGCGTGCCCACCGCTGACTCCGACGCCACACCACGGATACGGGCGATCTCGGGCCGCGAAACCGGCTGCAGGTAGGCCACGATACCCAGACACTCGGCCTGAGCCTGCGTGAGCGGCGGGGTGCGGGGACGCGACAGCAGCCGCCGCGCCGCGCGTTCGGCAACGGGATCGGTGGCGAGGGTGAAGCCCCCGCCGACCTCGCGCAGAACCACCCCGCGGTAGCCCTCCGCATAGTGCTCGCGCAGGCGCGCGAGCGCCTCGATCACCTCCCCCTCGGAGGACTCGCTCGCGTCGGCCAGCCGCTCGACCGAGATCGGCTCCGAGGAGAGAAACAGCAGCGCCTCCACCACGCGGGCGAGCTCGTTCACCGCGAGCCTCCCGCGGTCACGGTGATCGGCCCGAAGGGCTCGGGCTGGTCCCAGCTCGCCTCGCCCGCCTTGTAGAGCTCGAGCAGGGCAAACAGCGTGATGGCCTCGGTCAGGCGATCCGTGCCCTTCACCGCTTCGTCGAAGGAGAACCGCCCGGCCCGTCTCAGCAGTGAGCGCAGGTGCGACAGGCGCTGCTCGATCGACACGTGCGCCCGGCCCACATGGCCCAGGTCGAGCTTGGGCGGGAGTCGGAGCAGCCCACCGACCGCCTCGGCCAGCAGCGCCGGCTCGTACACGGCCTCGGCGGTCTCGATCGCCACCTGGCGCAGTCCGGGAGGCAGCGGCGCCTCGCGGTAGCGAAAGCCCTGCTCGGCGGCCAGCCGCTCACGCAGATGAGCGGCCGCGGCCTTGTAGCGGCGGTACTCGAGCATCCGGGCCAGCAGCTCCTCCGCCGCCTCACCCGGCTCGAGATCCAGGCCATCCCCGTCCTCGGTAGGCAGCATGAGGCGCGACTTGAGCTCCAGCAGCGCGGCGATCAGCACCAGGAACTCCGTGGCCGCCTCGAGGTCGAGCTCGCCGCTACGTTCGAGATGATCGATGTAGGCGATCACGACATCGGCCAGGGCCACCTCGAGCAGATCGACCTCCTCCCGCAACACGAGCGTGAGCAGGAGGTCGAACGGGCCCTGGAAGACCTCGAGATCGAGGTCTAGCTCGGCAACCGACATCGCGCCGGAGACTAGAGCCCCCGCAAGACATCGCCGGCCGAGCCGCCGGGGGTTGCAAAGGGGGGCGGTGCCCCCCTTTGATGTCATCCGGTTGCAAAGGGGGCGGTGCCCCCTTGATGTCATCCGGGTTGCAAAGGGGAGCGGTGCCCCCCTTTGATGTCATCCCTCACCCTGCGATCGCCCCCGTCGCGTCAAAGCGCGGGAGCGTTCCGCCGGCGTCGTCGAGCAGCGCTTCCCACAGTCGCGCAGCCACCTCCGGTTTCTTGGCGGCCATGTCCCTGCGCTGCCTGGGATCGCTCTTCGCGTCGTAGAGGCGCTTGACCAAGCCCTCGTTGTCGGCCAGCAGCAGGTAGCGGTCATCTCCGGCGAGCACGGCGTTGTCGTAGCTGGCCGTGAAGTGGGGCCGTTGCGGCGGCGCGTCACCCTCCAGCGTCACGCTCAGGTCCTCGCCGGACATGGCCCCCGGCGGCTTGAGCCCCAGCATCGACAGCACGGTGGGAGCCACATCGTGGGTCGATGCGAAGTACCCGCTGGTCTTGCCCGCTCCCCTTCCCTCGGCATGGCGGATGACGAACGGCACGTCGATCACCTGCCGGTAGGCCTGGGCGCCCTGCTTGCCGACGTAGCCGTGCTCGCCGAGAAGCATGCCGTGGTCGCTGAGCAGGATCACGTGCGTGTCCCCTGCGCGCGGGCTGCGGCCCAGCTCGTCGAGGAAGTTGCCCAGCCAGCGGTCGGTGAAGGTGACCTCCGCCGCGTACAGGTCGCGGATGCGCTGCAGCACGGAGTCGGTGATCCCCGCCGCATCCAGCGTGCCTATCGGGGGCGCAAACGGCTGCACCGGCTCCGGGCCGTCGGGCTTGACTTCGCCGTACATGCCCACGAAGGAGGGCGGCGGATCGAACGGCTCGTGCGGGGTGAACGCATCCACCACGAGCGCGAAGGGCTTGCTCGCCGGGGCGCGGCGCAGCCATTTCGACGCCTGGCTGAACACCCGCGCCGCCGGGTAGTCGTCCTCGCGCCGGCCGAGCGGCGTTGCGGCTAGGAACTCTCGCACTCGGGCCTCGACCGGCTTCCCGCGCTGGGCGGGGAGCAGGTTCTGACGCAGCTCCTCGTCGCTGACCCGCCGGCCCGGCCCGCGAGCCGGCACCTGCCCGGGGATCGTCTCGACGATGTCGACCGTCCTGCGAAACCGGTCGTAGGGCTTGGAGAGGATCCACGGGTTGTCGGTCACATAGCCCGTGGTGTAGCCGGCCTCGCCCAGGATCTGGAGAAACGTCGGTCGGTTGGGCGCGATGGTGCTCCAGCTCGGCGTCTCGGGGAGGTTCGGGTTGGCCCGCCAGTCACGGAACGGAAACGACCTCCGGCCGGTGAGTATCGCCCGGCGAGCGGCCACGGTCGGGAAGGCCTCCGGACGCGCGGTGGTGAAGCGCAGGCTCTCTTTGGCCAGGGCATCCACGCTCGGGGTGAGGACCCTGCGGCTGCCGTAGGCGCCCACGTGATCGGCGCGCAGGTTGTCGATCACCACGACGACCACGTTCCGGGGTTGCTCCGCCTCCGCGGTCTCGTCCTGCTCGGCCGCGGAGTCCAGCAGTGCGTAGGCGCCCGCCCCGGCGGCCAGCCCGGCCGCGCCGGCGCCACCGGCGCGCAGGAGGTCACGCCGGCTGAGTGCGCTCACGCCCCTGGCGAGGGTCCTACGCCCATCGCGGCGCGCACGTCGGCCAGCGTCTCCGACGCCGTCGTCCTGGCAGCCTCGGCACCCTGCGTCAGGGTGGCCTCGAGCGCCTCGTCGTCGGCTCGGAGCTCGTCGTAGCGCTCCCGCACCGGAGCGAGGTAGCCCGCCACCTCTTCAGCCACGGCGGTCTTGAAATCGCCGTAGCCGCTGTCGGAGAACTCCTCCTCGACCACCTCGGGGGAGACCTCCCGGATCGCCCCCACGATGTCGATCAGGTTGGTTATGCCGGGCTTGTCGGCGCCGCGGCGCACTTCCGAGCCCGAGTCGGTCACGGCGCTCTGGAGTTTCTTGACGATCGTCGCCTCGTCGTCATCGACGAAGATCACGCCCCGTTCCTCGCTCCCGGTGGTCGACATCTTCCGGAATGGATCGTGCAGGTCCATGATGCGCGCGCCCACCTCGGGGATCCTGTGCTCGGGGACCACCAGCACCTCACCGTAGGTGGCATTGAAGCGCTCGGCGATGTCGCGCGTCAGCTCGATGTGCTGGCGCTGATCGTCGCCCACGGGCACCTCCTCCGCCCGGTGGGCCAGCACGTCGGCCGCCTGCAGCACGGGGTAGAGAAAGAGGCCGGCCGACACCAGCTCGCGCTGCTGCGCCGACTTGTCCTTGAACTGGTGCATGCGGTTGAGGTCGCCGTGGGCGGTGACCGAGGTGAGCAGCCAGGCGAGCTCTGCGTGCTCTTTCACGTCGGACTGGCGGAAGAGGATGCAGCGCCCGGGGTCGAGCCCGGCCGCCAGCAGCATCGCCGTGGTGTCGTACACGTGGCGGGGCAGCGTCTTGGGGTCATAGGCAACGCTGGTGGCGTGGAGGTCGACGATCGAGTAGATCGCCGGGTCGCCCCGCTCCTGGCCGTCCACGTACTGACGGATGGCGCCGATGTAGTTGCCCAGGTGCTTGCGCCCGGTGGGCTGGATGCCGCTGAAGATCCGCACGCCCGCGGCAGTGTAAGGGTGCGGTGCTCGGCGGGGAGCCATCCGTGCGGTGCTCGGCGGGGAGCCATCCGTGCGGTGCTCGGCCGATCGGCGATCGGCCTGCGCTCCTCCGGCGGCGATCGGCCTGCGCTCCTCCGGCGGCGATCGGCCTGCGCTCCTCCGGCGGCGTTCCGGCTGCGCTCCTCCCCAGAGGCGAGCGCTCAGCGCCCGAGGGCGCCCATCTGCTCGGGCGCGTAGCGCTCGCCCGCGGCGGCTCCCGCCGGGAAGGCCTCGGCCAGGCGGTCAAGGTCGTCCTCGGTCAGCTCGACATCGGTGGCTCCGACGTTCTCGTCGAGGTACGTGCGCCGCTTGGTGCCCGGGATTGGCACGGCGGCCTGCGCCGCCACCCACGCGAGCGCGATCTGCCCGGGGGCGGCCCCCTTCTCCTCGGCCAGCTCGCCGGCCTTGCGCACCAGCTCCATGTTGGCGTCGAAGTTCTCGCGCTCGAAGCGCGGAAAGCGCTGGCGCCGGGCATCGTTCTCTTCGAGGTCGTCTGGATTCTCGATCTTGCCGGTCAGAAAGCCCCGGCCCAGCGGTGAGTAGGCCACGAAGCCGATCCCCAGCTCGCGTACGGTCGGCAGGATCTCGGCCTCCACCCCGCGCTCCCACAGCGAGTACTCGGTCTGCAGCGCGGTGATCGGGTGCACCTCGTGGGCTCGCCTGATGGTCTCGGGCCCGGCCTCGGACAGGCCGAGGTAGCGCACCTTGCCCTCCTGCACGAGCTCGGCCATCGCGCCGACGGTCTCCTCGATCTTGGTCTCCGGGTCCACTCGGTGCTGGTAGTAGAGGTCGATCACGTCCGTGTCCAGGCGCCGCAGTGATGCCTCGCAGCACTCGCGCACGTAGGCAGCGTCGCCGCGGGTGCCCAGGAACTCGCCGTTCTCGCCGCGCACGTTGCCGAACTTGGTGGCCAGTACGACGCCCTCGCGGTGGCCTGAGAGGGCGTCGTACTGGCCACCAGCTCCTCGTTGGTCCACGGGCCGTACATGTCGGCCGTGTCGAGCAAGGTGATGCCGAGCTCGAGCGCGCGGTGGATGGTGGCGATCGCCTCGCCCTCGTCGGAGATTCCGTAGAACTCCGACATCCCCATGCACCCGAGGCCCTGCTCGGAGACGGTGAGGCCTTGACTACCGAGGGAACGCTGTGTTGGCGGCATTCCTCCGAGTCTAGGCGTCCGTCCCGGTAGCGAATGCGTGCCGTTACAGCGCGCCGGTCGCGCCCGCCGGGCTCTCCGTGGCCCCGGCGGGATCGCCCGGATTCTCGCCCTTTCCCTGCCGCACCACCGGCCGCTTGGCCGCGCCGGCCTCGTCGAGGCGGCGCACCGGCGTAGTGTAGGGCGCGTTGCGGGCGAGCTCCGGATCCTCACGCGCCTCGCGCAGGATCGAGCGCACGACCTCGGTGAAGTGATCCAGGCGCTCCTTGGGCTCGGTCTCGGTCGGCTCGATCATCAGCGCCTCCTCGACCAGCAGCGGGAAGTAAACGGTCGGCGGGTGCACCTGGTGGTCGAGCATGCGCTTGGCGATATCGAGCGTCTTGATCTGAAGCTCGTCGCGGGCGCCCTTGCCGGACAGCACGAACTCGTGCATGCAGATCCGGTCGAAGGCGATCGGCAGGTAGGTGGCGATGTCCTCCTCGCCGAGGCGCACGCGGAGGTAGTTGGCGTTGAGCACGGCGATCTCCGAAGCCTCCTTGAGCCCATCGCCTCCGAGCGAGCAGATGTAGGCATAGGAGCGAACGAAGACGCCGAAGTTGCCCTGAAAGCCGCGCATCTTGCCGATCGACCTGGGCCGGTCGTGGTCGAGCGTGAAGAACGGCTCAGCCCCGTTGGCCTCGGTGCCGGTGCGCACGACCTGGGGCCGCGGCAGGAACGGCTCGATGCGGTCTGACACAGCGATCGGCCCAGCGCCCGGACCGCCGCCACCGTGGGGCTGGGTGAAGGTCTTGTGCAGGTTGTAGTGCACGATGTCGAAGCCCATGTCACCCGGGCGCGATATGCCCATCACCGCGTTCAGGTTGGCCCCGTCGTAGTAGAGGGTGCCCCCCACGCCGTGCACGATCTCCGCGATCTCCTCGATGTTGCGGTCGAACAGGCCGAGCGTGTTGGGGTTGGTGAGCATCAGGCAGGCCACGTCCTCGTCGGCCTTCGCGCGCAGGTCGCCGATGTCCACGCCTCCGTGCTCGTCGGTGCCGACCTTGACGACCTCGTAGCCGGCCATCGTCACGGTGGCCGGGTTGGTGCCGTGCGCGGTGTCGGGCGTGAGCACCTTGTGGCGGTGCTCGCCGCGATCCTCGTGGTAGGCCCTCGTGAGCAACAGGCCGGCCAGCTCGCCGTGCGAGCCGGCGCTGGGCTGCAGTGACACGTGCGGCAGGCCCGCGATCTCGCTCAGCGCGCCCTGCAGCCGGTACATCAGCTCGAGCGCGCCCTGCGCGTACTCGGGATCCTGCAGCGGGTGCAGGCGCGCATGGCCGGGCAGCGCCGCGACGCGCTCGTGAAGCTTTGGGTTGTGCTTCATCGTGCACGAGCCCAGCGGGTAGAAGCCGGTGTCGAGGTCGAAGTTCTTCTTCGACAGCCCGTTGAAGTGGCGCACGATCTCGGGCTCTGAGACCTCGGGCAGCTCGGCCGGACGCTCCCGGATCGCCGCCGCGGGCAGCAGGTCCTCGATCGCGACCTCGGGCACCTCCTCGGCCGGGGGCGTGAAGGCGCGCCGGCCCTGGACCGAGCGCTCGTAGATCGTGATCGTGTCCTCGCCGGCCCGCGGATCCCGCCTGACGTCACTCATGCCACCACGCCCTCCCGCACCGAGCCCACCAGCGCGGCCAGCCGGTCGATGTCGGCCTTCGTGCGCCGCTCGGTGACCGCCACCAGCAGGCCGTCCTCGTACTCGGGGTAGCTGTCGCGCAGGCGGTAGCCGGGGTTGACGCCCTCGGAACGGGCCTGCTCGAACAGCCCGTCCAGGTCGGGCACCGTGACCGCGAACTCGCGCACCACCGGGCCGGGGTTGATCGCCTCGAGTCCGAGCGACTCGCGCGCGTAGTGGGTGCGGCGGGCCATCAGCTCGCCCAGCTCCACCAGCCCGCGCTTGCCCAGCCAGGAGAGGTAGATCACGCCGGCCAGTGCGTTCAGCGCCTGCGCGGTGCAGATGTTGTGCGTGGCCTTCTCGCGGCGGATGTGCTGCTCGCGGGTCTGGAGCGTGAGCACGAACCCGCGTCTGCCGTCCATGTCCCGCGTCTCGCCCGCGATCCGGCCAGGCATCTTGCGGATGAAGCGCTGGGCGGCGGCGAAGAAGCCAAACGACGGCCCGCCGAAGTCGAGCCGGTTGCCCAGCGTCTGACCCTCGCCCACGCAGATGTCGGCGCCCAGCGCGCCGGGCGGCTTGAGGATGCCGAGCGCAAGCGGGTCGGCGGCCACCACGTACAGGGCACCGGTGCGCTTGGCGGCCTCGCCGAGGGCGCCAAGCTCCTCCACTGTGCCGAGGAAGTTGGGCTGCTGCACGAACACCGCGGCGGTGTCGTCGTCGACCAAGCTCGCGAGGGCGTCGACGTCTGTGGCGCCGGCCTCGGTGAGGCCGGCCTCGGCGACGGTCATCCGGTAACCGGCGGCGTGGGTGACGAGCACCTCGCGGGAGTGCGGGTGAAGACCGCGCGAGACGACGAGCTTGGAGCGCCCCGTCTCCTGCTTGGCCAGGTAGCCCGCGGCGGCCACCGCGGACGGTCCCTCGTAGACAGAGGCGTTGGACACCGGCAGGCCGGTCAGCTCGGAGATCGCGGTCTGGAACTCGAACATCACCTGCAGCCCCCCCTGCGAGATCTCGGGCTGGTACGGCGTGTAGGGGGTGAGGAACTCCGATCGGGCGAGGATCGAGTCGATCAGCGCCGGCACGTAGTGGTCGTACATGCCCGCCCCGAGGAACGTCACCTCCGAGTCGGCGTGACGATTGCGCGCCGCCAGCGATGACAGGTGGTCGAAGACCTCCTGCTCGGCCATGCCCGGCGCGAGGTCGAGCGGCCTGCGCAGCCGCACGGCCTCTGGGATCTCGGCGAAGAGGTCCTCGAGCGAGTCGACGCCGATCGCGTCGAGCATCGCCGCCCGGTCGGCGTCGGTGGCGGAGGTGTAGCGGCTCAAGCGCCGGCCCTCACAGCAGCGCCTTGTAGGCGGCGGCGTCGAGCAGCGATTCGATCTCTGAGCTGTCGCCGAGCTTGACCCGGACCAGCCAGCCGTCGCCGTAGGGATCGGAGTTGATGTGCTCGGGGGTCTCGCCCAGGGCGTCGTTGACGGCCACGATCTCACCCGAGAGCGGCGCGAACACGTCGGAGACGGCCTTGACCGACTCGACCTCGGCGTAGGCCTGGTCCCTCGTCACGGTCGATCCCACCTCGGGCGGGTCATAGAAGACCACCTCGCCGAGCGCGTCCTGGGCGTACCACGTGACGCCGAAGGTGGCCTCGTCGCCGTCGATCCTCGCCCAGTCGTGCTCGGCGTGGTACTTCAGGTCCTCGGGATAGCTCTCTTCGGCCACGCGCTCTACTCCTCCTTCGCCGGGTACAGGGGCTTCTCGCGGATCTCGGCGGAGCGCAGCTTCCCACGGACGTCGACCTCGATGGGCGTTCCCGGCTCGGCCGCTGCGGTGGACACGTATGCCAGCCCGATTCCGATGCCCAGGCAGGGCGAGAGCGAGCCGCTGGTGACCAACCCGTCGCCGTGATCGGTCCGCACGGGGTTGCCCCGGCGCGGGATGCCGGAGCCGGTGAAGGCGAAGGGCGCGAGGCGCTCCTTCGGATCGGCCGCCAGCAGCGCGTCCGAGCCGATGAAGCCCGTGTCCAGCTTGCAGCACCAGCCGAGCCCGGCCTCGAGCGGGGTGCGGTCGGGCGAGAGGTCGTTGCCATAGAGGTGAAAGCAGGCCTCCAGGCGGAGGGTGTCGCGGGCGCCGAGCCCGGCGGGGGTGACGCCCTCGGCCAGCAGGGCGTCCCACAGGGTGCCGGCCCCCTCCGGCGGAGCGAGGATCTCCACGCCGTCCTCGCCCGTGTAGCCCGTGCCGCACACGAGGCAGTCGACGCCGGCCACGGCGAGCTCGGCGGTGCGCATCCGCTTGGGCAGCTCGCCCCGGGTCAGCGCCTCTACCGCGGCGCGGGCCTCGGGGCCCTGCACGGCGAGCATCGCCCAGGCGTCGCGGGCGTCGGTGACGGTGACCTCGGAGGAGCCCGCGTGGTCGGTGAACCAGGCCAGGTCGCTCTCGTGGTTGGAGGCGTTGGTGACCGTCAGAAACCGCTCCGGCCCCAGGCGGTAGGTGAACAGGTCGTCGAGCACCCCTCCGTCCTCGGCGCACAGCACGGAGTACTGGGCGCCGCGCTCGGCGATCGTCGTCACGTCGTTGGACAGGACCCGCTGCAGGAAGTCCTCGCCCCGCGGCCCGCTGGTCTCGATCTGGCCCATGTGCGAGACATCGAACACGCCCGCCTGCGTGCGCACCGCGACGTGCTCCTGCCTGACCCCCTCGTACTGCACCGGCATCTCCCACCCAGCGAAGGGCACGAGGCGCGCGCCGGCGGCGCGGTGGCGGTCGTGGAGCGGGGTCCGGCGCAGGCTGTCGACGGGCGTGGCGATCGCTGCCGGGAGGCTAGATGATGGCCGGGGTCGTCCCCTGGGACACCAATGGCGCGGCCGCGGGCGGTGGCGTCGATGTGCACGCAGCCGCGAGCCGCGGCCAAGCCGGCCCGTCGCCTCTCGTCAGTCCTTCAGGAACGACGGAATGTCGATGTCGTCGTCGGAGATCTCCAACGACGAGCGCTGGCGATCGTCCATCTGGACGTCGCGACGGCGGGGCTCGCGGCGGCGGCCGGTCGAGTCCTCGACGAACATCGGGCTGCTGGAGCGCCCGTCGAAGCCCGTGGCGATCACCGTCACGCGCACCTGGTCGCCCAGGGCGTCGTCGACCACGGCTCCGAAGATGATGTTGGAGTTCTGGTCGGCGGCGCTCTGGATTATCTCCGCGGCCTCGTTGACCTCGAACAGGCCGAGGTCGCTGCCGCCGGTGATGTTGAGCAGGATGCCGGTGGCGCCCTCCACCGACTGCTCGAGCAACGGGCTCGAGATCGCGCCCTTCGCCGCCTCCGACGCGCGCTGCTCTCCGCTGGCCTCGCCGATTCCCATCAGGGCGGAGCCGGCGTCGTGCATGATCGTGCGTACGTCGGCGAAGTCGAGGTTGATCAGGCCGGGGATCGTGATCAGGTCGGTGATGCCCTGCACGCCCTGGCGCAGCACGTTGTCGGCCTCGCGGAACGCCTCGAGGATGCTCGTACGGCGCTCCACCACGGCCAGCAACTTCTCGTTGGGGATCACGATCAGGGTGTCCACCTGCTCGCGCAGGCGGTTGACGCCCTCGTCGGACTGGCGCCGGCGCTGGCTGCCCTCGAAGTCGAAGGGCCGGGTCACGACGCCCACGGTCAGCGCCCCGATCTCCTGCTTGGCCACCTCCGCGATGACTGGCGCGGCGCCGGTGCCGGTGCCGCCACCCTCGCCGGCGGTCACGAACACCATGTCCGCGCCCTTGAGGGCCTCCTTGAGCTCGTCGCGGCTCTCGTTGGCTGCGCCGTAGCCGGTCTCGGGATCGGCGCCGGCCCCCAGGCCGCGCGTGAGCTGGTTGCCGATCTGCAGCTTGATGTCGGCGTCGCACATCTGCAGCGCCTGGGCATCGGTGTTCACGGCGATGAACTCAACGCCCTTGAGACCACCGTCGACCATGCGGTTCACAGCGTTCGTGCCGCCGCCGCCGACGCCTACGACCTTGATGACCGCCAGATAGCTGCCCGTATCCATCGTCATCGCTTCGATTCCTCGCTTCGCTGCTCGGGTCCGTTGTCTGAGAGCCGGACGGTGGTTCCGTCCGGGTGTGAAGCGATCATTGAGGGTTTGCTACCCAACCGGAGGACCGCATGGAAACCCGCACTGTAGGGGGAAATCGGCGCCGATGTCAACATGGCCTGCAACAATTCATGCGTCGAGTGACTAGCTGACCCTCAACCAGAGGTCAACTGTTGGCCGAAGCCTCAACTCATGGTTGAGGCTCGGCTACCGCCCCGCCTCCCTCGCTCACGGGCGCCTCCGGAGCCGGTGCCACGGGCGCCGGCGCCGGCTCGACGGGGGCGGGCCCCGGCTCGGTTTCGGGGACCGCTTGCGGCGCCACCGGAGCTGGCTCGGCCGGCGCCGACGGGTCCACCGTCCCCACCACCCCGGTAGCCGGCGGCGGCTCGAGCGCGGTCTCCGCGGCAGGGGCGGCGGGGGCCACGGTCTCGACCGCCAACCCCCCGGCGGCGGGGCGCTCCGGCAGGCGAAGATCCAGGTACTCCGCCCCCGCGGCGTCCGCATCGGCAAGCACGCGAACGGCGGCGGCCCACTTGGCGGCCAGCCGGGCCGCGCTGCCGAAGATCAGCTGGGGACCGTCCTTGACGCTCACCACCAGTCCGCGCTCAGCCTCACGCTCGACCTTCTCGAGCCGGCTCACCAGCGCACCGGGCGCGCCGCCGGCGACCCGCGCCGCGTCGAGCTCGGCTCCAGGCCCGAGTTGCGCCGCGGGGATCGGAGCGTCGGTTCGAATCTCGGGGAGAGACCCCTCGGTGGGCAGGCCCGCCAGGACCGAACCGTCGCCGGCCACGGGGATGCGTTTCTCACCGGACACGACCACGGCCACGGGCTCGTGCTCGATCACCGTTATGCGAAGGCCGCTCGGAAAGTCGGTCTCGACCTCGATGGCCTGCACCACCGGGAAGGCGTCCGCGGCCGCCTCGAGGGCGTCGCGATCCACGTGCAGGGTGGTCATCCCGCGGGCGGCGCCGGCGAGGGCGGTGCGCACGCGATCGGCGTCGCGGCCGCTGAGACCGCTCACCTGGACATCCTCGACGGCCACCAGGCCCGAGTCGCGCAGCCAGAGCATGTAGCCGGCGCCGAGCAGAGCGCCTGCGAGCAGCACGAGGCCGAGACGCAGGCGCAGGCGAGGCCCCGGCGTCAGCGCTCGACCCGCGCTCGCGACGAAGCGGGGGACCGCCCCCCTTCTCATCCCCCGGAGGAGCTTGGCCGGCGCGAGGCGCCGGGCGGGCGCGAGCGCGCTCACGGTCCGTAGATCTCCGAGCCGTCGATGTCACCCAGTAGCTGCACCTCGGGCTCCAGCTCCACGCCCGAGTGTTCACGCACCCTGCGGCGGCCCTCGGCCATCAGGGCGATCACGTCCGCGGTGCTCGCATCGCCGGTGTTCTCCACGAAGTTGGCGTGCCTGTCCGAGAAGCGCGCCCCGCCGATCCGCAGGCCGCGGCAGCCGGCCTCGTCGAGCAGCATCCCGGCGCTGCGGCCTTCGGCGCGAGAATCATCGGGGTTCTTGAAGGTCGAGCCGAAGGTCTTGATGCCCGAGGGCTGGGCCGCCTTGCGGCGCTCGCGCATCCCGGCCAGGGTGGCCTTCACCTGTTCGGGTGCCGCCGGCTCGAGGACGAATGCCGCACGGGCCACGATCTCGCGCGGGCCGAGGTTCGAGCGCCGGTAGGAAAAGCCCAGATCGGCGGGCGCGCGGCGGTGCGTGCCCGACGGGGTGGCCACGTCCACCCATTCGAGCGCTCGCGACAGGTCGCCTCCGTAGGCGTTGGCGTTCATCTTGACCGCGCCGCCGACCGTGCCGGGGATGTTGACGCCGAACTCGAGCCCGCTCAGGCCGTCGCGCGCGGCGCGGGCGGACGCCTGGGGAAGCCGTGCGCCACCGCCGCAGAGCAGGCGGTTGCCATCGCGCTCGATCGACGCCAGGGCGCCGTCGAGCTTCATGACCAGTCCGCGAAAGCCTGCATCAGCTACGAGAAGGTTCGATCCCGAGCCCACCACTCCTACCTCGATCCCTTCGATATCCGTCCAGGCCAGCAGGTCGGCCAGCCGTTCCGGGCTGTCGGGGCGGGCGTAGAAGTCCGCGGGCCCCCCCGTGCGTACCGTGGTCAGGCGCTTGAGGGGGAAGTCGCGCTCGACACCGGCCGGCGCAGTCACGGCCGCTCCCGGGTAAGGGCCCCCGCCAAGCGGTTCACGTCCCCGGCGCCCATCGTGAGCAACACGTCGCCCTCTCCGAGCTCCGCCTCCAGGCGTTCGGCCGCTGCCTCCATCGAGGGCAGCCACCAGACCGGGCGCCCGCCGGCGGCGTCAGCCGTGGCCTGGGCCACCAGCAGGCCGGTCACGCCGGGGAAGTCCTCGGCGCGCTCCCGGGCGGGGTAGATGTCCACCACCACCGCCAGGTCGGCGAGAGCCAGCGCACGGCCGAAGTCCCGGGCCAGTTTGCGCGTGCGCGAGTACAGGTGAGGCTGAAAGCAGGCCACCACGCGCCGCGCGCCGAGGGTGCGGGCGGCCTCGAGGGTGGCACGCACCTCGGTGGGATGGTGGGCGTAGTCGTCGAACACGCGCGCGCCCCGCGCGGTGGTGCCCCGCTCCTCGAAGCGCCTCCCCGTGCCGGCGAAGCTGCCCAGCGCGGGGGCGGCGTCGGCCAGCTCGACCCCCGCGGCCCGGCAGGCCGCCAGCGCCGCCAGCGCGTTGAGCACGTTGTGGCGCCCGGGCACGTTGAGGTCTACCGGCACCCCCTCGACCGTGAAGCCCGATCCCAGCGGGCGCAGCTGGAGGCCCTCGGCGCGCAGGTCGCCGGAGTCGATGCCGTAGGAGATGACATCAGAGGGGGGCACCGCCCCCCTGTGCAATCCCCCGACATCAACGGGGGGCACCGCCCCCCTGTGCAACCCCCCGACATCACCGGGGGGCACCGCCCCCCTCTGCAACCCCCCGACATCACCGGGGGGCACCGGCCCCCTCTGCAACCCCCCGAGATCATCCCCCAGGTTCACGCCGGGTCCGGCGATCCGCGTGCCCGCCGGGGCGGCGAACGCGGCGAACGCCTCCTCGAGGTCCGAGAGCGAGCGATAGGTGGCGTGGTGGTCGAGCTCGGTGTTGGTGATCACGGCCACGTCGCGCGCCAGGTGCAGGAATGAGCGGTCGGACTCGTCGGCCTCGACCACGATCCACTCCCCCGCGCCCCACCCTGCGTTGCTGTGGGTGGCCAGCAGCTCCCCGCCCACCAGGTAGGCCGGGTCGCGCCCGGTCTGCACGAGCGCCTCGACGATCATCGCGCAGGTGGTCGTCTTGCCGTGCGTGCCGCTCACCGCGATCGAGCGCTTGAGGCGCGAGACCTCTCCCAGCAGCTCCGCGCGGTGCAGGATGGTTGCGCCTGCGGCGCGCGCTGCGGCCAGCTCCGGGTTGGTCTCGGGGATGGCGGTGGAGATCACGACCTCGGCTCCGAGAGGCAGGTGGGCGGCGTCGTGGCCCACGGCCGGCTCGATGCCGTGAGCCCGCAGGCGCCGTGTATACGACGACTCGGTTTGGTCGGATCCGGTTACCCGCGCGCCGAGCTCCGCGGCCACCAAAGCGAGGCCGCTCATGCCCGCGCCGCCGATTCCCACGAAGTGCAGGCTGCGCTCGGAGAAAGGACGGCCGGTCACCGGTGCAACGATATATCCGCTCTCCGACCGTTCCGGGGCACTACTCTGATGCCGATGCGCTGTTACAGAGGGCCGATGGCCATCTTGCGCGCCCGCCCGCTGCCTACGGCGCTCGCCGCCGGCGCGCTGCTGCTGTGCGGCACCTCGGCCGCTATGGCAATCGGCGAGCCCGTAAACCGAGAGGCCCCGAAGGTGACCAGCAGTGACCTCACGCTGAGCACAACCGACGGCGTGTGGGTCGGCGAGACCGAGCCCTTCGCCTACGGTTGGCTGCGATGCGCGAGCAGCTCGCTCGACAGCTGCGCGCATATCTCGGGCGAGTCGGCGCAGCGATACGTCATCACCCGCGCGGACATCGGCAGCCGCATCCGCTCGGAGGTTACAGCGACCAACCCCGCCGGATCGAGCGCTGCGCCGTCCGCCCCCACCGCCGTGGTGGACGAGAGCCTCTTCAGCTCACCGGAACCGCCTCGAGAACAGCTGCGGCCGAAACCGGTGGTCACCATCGACGGGTTGAGACGCCGCAAGGTCACCTTCGTCCGACTTCTCACGGTTACCGGACCAGTCGGTGCGATCGTAACGCTGCGCTGTCGCGGCCGCGGGTGTCCGATCCAGCGCTTGCGAACCTCCATCGGCGATCGGAACCGGCTACGGCTGCGCCGCGCCGAGCGCACCTACCGGGCGGGCAACGTCCTCGTGCTCCAGGTCGTGGACGCGAACGCCGAGCGACTCGGGAAGTACACCCGCGTACGCTTTCGCGATCGGAGCCGGATCCCTCTGCGCACCGACGCATGTCTACAGCCAGGCGAATCGGCGCCCAGTCCATGTCCTTGACAGAACCTGTGCTGACCAACGTTCGCGGGTCTTACCCCTAGACCAGCGCGAGCATCTCCCGCGCGATGTGCTCCGCCGCGTCGGGGCGAGCGGCGGCGCGGGCCGCGGCGGCCATCGTCCGCACGCGCTCGGGAGAGCCGATCAGGCCCGCCACCTCGCGGGCCAGGCGAGGGCCGTCGAGCTCGCCGTCGGGTACCACGATCGCGGCCCCCTGGGCCTGCATGTAACGAGCGTTGGCCGTCTGATGGTCGGCGGTGGCGTGCGGATAGGGCACCAGGATCGAGGCCAGCCCCGCCGCGGCCACTTCGAGCACGGATCCTCCGGCGCGAGCGGCCACCAGATCGGCGGCGGCCAGAGCATCGGCAAACGGATCCACGTACGAGTGCAGCTTGTAGTGCACCGGCGAGCCGAGCCGCTGGAGGCGCTCGAGCAGATCGGCGTGGTCACGCCGGCCGCACACGTGCAGTACCGCGCACGGAGCAGCCTCGCCGAAGGCGTCGATGGTCGCCTCGTTGAGGCGGCGTGCGCCCAGCGACCCCCCGAACACCAGCAGGCACCGCTCGCCGGACCCGATCCCGAACCGCTCGCGCGCCGCGCCGCGGTCGGCGATCCCCGTCCGGGCCGGCAGCGGCCGGCCGCTTACCACGTACCGAGCCCCCTCTCGCCCCTCGATCGGAAATGCCAGGAACACGCGTTCGGCCATCGGGGCGAGCATGCGGTTGGCCACCCCGAGATGGCTGTCGGCCTCGGTGAGCACCAGCGGCAGGCGCAGCGAGCGCGCGGCCAGACCCACCGGCCCGGCCACGTAACCCCCGCCGCCCATCACGGCGCCGGCGCCGATCTCGCCGAGCAGCTTGCGGGCCCGCGCGGTGGCCAGAACCGCCAGCGCCCCCGCGCGCGCGGCCCTCAGCGGGTTGCGCCGGTCGATGCCCGCCACATTCAGGTGGTGGAGCGGGTAACCGGCGGCCGGTACGAGCTCGGCCTCGGCCCGCTCGCCCCCGATGAACTCGACCTCGGCGCCGCTAGCCCGTAGCGCGTCCGCGACGGCCAGGGCCGGGACCACGTGCCCGGCCGTCCCGCCCGCGGCTATCGCGATCTTGGCCATTGCGGCCTCCGATGACATCGAAGGGGGGCACCGCCCCCCTTCGCAACCCCCCGGCATCGAAGGGGGGCACCGCCCCCCTTCGCAACCCCCCGACCACGCGCAGCTCCGGCTTGCCCGTTCCCTTGCGCACGGCCAGCCCGCCGGTATCGGCGATGTTGAGCAGCAACCCCATGCCGCCGAGAAGCACGATCAGGTTGCTGGCGCCGTAGGAGATGAAGGGAAGCGGCACGCCGGTGAGCGGCGCCATGCCGAGGACGGCGAAGAAGTTGAGCGTAGCCTGGCACATGATCAGGGAGGTGATGCCCGTGGCCAGGAGCTTGGAGTAGCGATCGCGCGCGGCCTTGGCGGTACGCAGCCCGGCGTATCCGATCATCCCGTAGAGAATGGCCACGCCGAAGATGCCGAGCAGGCCGAGCTCCTCTCCGATGATCGCCAGGATCATGTCGGTGTGGGCTTCGGGGAGGTAGAAGATCTTCTGCACCGACTCTCCCAGCCCGACGCCAAACAGGCCTCCGGAGCCGATCGCGGTGAGGGCCTGCACGGCCTGAAAGCCGCTGTCGCCGGCGTCCTTGAAGGGGTCGAGGAACGAAGTGAGTCGCTCCATCCGGTAAGGCTCGAGAATCGCGAGGGGAGTGGCCAGCGCCACCAGCCCGCCCGCCATCGCACCAAGGTGGCGGATGGGGGTGCCGGCGGCGATCAGGATCGCCCCGACGGTGAAGCAGATGACCATCGTGGTGCCCATGTCGGGCTGCTTCATCAGCAGCGCGCAGCAGACGCCCACCACGAGCAGCAGCGGCCGTGCGAGGCCCTTGAGGGTCAGCACGGTCTTGGGGCGCCCGGCCAGCAGGCGGACCGTGAAGAGCACGAGCGCGAGCTTGAGCAGCTCCGAGGGCTGAAACTGAACCGGGCCGGCGCCCAGCCAGCGGGTCGCTCCGTTCACGGTAACGCCGAAGCCGGGCACCATCACCAGGAGGCAGAGCAAGAGCGAGATCAGCAGGAACGCGGGCGTCGCCTGCCGGACCACGGTCAGCCCCTTGCGCGAGAGCACGTACATCACCGCGAGCCCGGCCAGGCCGAAGATCACGTAGCGCTTGAGATAGACCGACGCGTCCCCCGTGCCGCCGAGTACCGCCTCGGCCGAGCTGGCGGAGTAGACCATCACCGCGCCCGCCGCCAGAAGGCACAGCGTGGCGGTGTAGAGGATCGAGTACTCGACCGGCCGCTTTCGAGCCCGGGGGCGAGCCACGCTCCGGGATCGGCCCGGGCGCAGAGAGCTGGCGAGGGCAGCCATCGCGCCGTCCTTCGACGGCGGGGGCGGAAATCATTCCCGGGCGTTCACTAACTCGCGGAAGCGCTCCCCGCGGTGCTCGTAGTCGCGAAAGGCGTCGAAGCTGGCGCAGGCCGGAGACAGCAGCACCACGTCGCCCGGCGCGGCCGCCGCGGAGGCGCCGGCGACGGCCTGCTCGAGCGTGCCCGAGCGGTGCAGGGGCGCCGCGTCTCGCAGGTCGGCCTCCAGCCGATCTGCGGCCTGGCCGATCAGGTAGGCCGCCGCGCAGCGGGCGGCTACCGCCTCGCGCAGCCCGGTGAAGCCCCCGCCCTTCAGGCTGCCGCCGAGGATCACGTGCACACCCCCTTCGAAGGCCTCGATCCCCCGCGTGGCCGACGCGACGTTGGTGGCCTTGGAGTCGTTGACGTAGAGGACGCCGCGGGAGGCGCCCACCTCCTCCAGGCGGTGCTCGACCCCCGTGAAGGCGCCCAGCGCCTCCACCACCGCGGTCTCGGGCACGCCGATGGCCAGTGCCGCTGCGGCTGCCGCCATGGCGTTCTCGAGGTTGTGCGCGCCGCGCAGCCGGATCTCGGACACCGCCATCAGCGGCCGGCCCTGCCAGACCAGCTTCCCTTCGCGCTGCCCCAGATCGGCACCGTCCGGGCCGAAGCTCACCCTGCGCGCGCGGCCGGGCAGGTCGAACCGCGGCGGGGCCACTGCCACGGCGCCCGCCGGCTGGCGCGCGAAGGCGCGCAGCTTGGCGTCGCGGTAGCGGTCGAGGCTGCCGTGGCGGTCCAGGTGATCCTCCTCGACGTTGAGCAGCACCGAGCAATCCGGCGCGAACGCCGAGCTGTCCTCGAGCTGGAAGCTCGACGCCTCGCAGACCACCGTGGCCATGGGGTCCACCGAGCCCACCAGCGAGCCGAGCGCCGTGCCCACGTTGCCTGCCACCGCAACCTGCCTGCCCGCCGTACGGTGGATCGCGCCCAGCAGCTCGACCGTGGTGGTCTTGCCGTTGGTCCCGGTCACCGCGACGAAGGGGTTTCCAAGCAGGCGCCACGCCAGCTCGAGCTCGCCGGTCACCTCGATTCCCCGGGCCAGGGCCGCCGCGACCACCGGCGCCTCGCGCGGCACACCTGGGCTCTTGACCACGGTGGCCACGCCGTCGAGCAGCTGCACCCCGTCGGTGTCGAGGTGCAGCTGCACGCCCGGCAGATCGATCGGCGGCCGCCCGGAGTCCACGCCGATCACCTCGCCGTGTGCCGCGAGCATCCGCGCGGCGGCCACGCCCGATCGCGCGAGCCCCACCACCAGGTAGGGGCCGGGCGGCAGCGGGGGGCGCGCTGCCACTAGGGAGTGATGCTCTGCTGGTACAGGGTGAAGCCGATCGCCGAGCAGATCGCGGCGACGATCCAGAAGCGCAGGATGATCTTGGTCTCCGACCAGGCGAGCATCTCGAAGTGGTGGTGGATCGGCGCCATCAGAAACACCCGCCGCCGGAAGCGCTGGAAGGCGAACACCTGGATCAGCACCGACAGCGCCTCGATCACGAAGATCCCGCCGATGATCAGCAGCAGCACCTCGGTCTTCGTCATAACGGCGAGCGCCGCGATCGCCCCGCCGAGGCCGAGCGAGCCGGTGTCGCCCATGAAGATCGCCGCCGGGAAGGAGTTGAACCAGAGAAAGCCCACGCACGCTCCCACCAGGCAGGCCGAGAGCAGGGCGAGATCGGTCTGCGCCGAGCCGGTCGTGATGAAGGTCATCGCGGTGAAGGCCAGCAGCACGATCGCGCAGCACCCGGCGGCCAGCCCGTCGAGGCCGTCGGTGAGGTTGACGCCGTTCGTGGCGCCCAGCAGCACGAGCAGGATCAGCACCGGATAGAGGTAGCCAAGGTCCACCGAGGCGTCGACCACGTGCAGGCGCAGCGTGTCGTTGAGGCCCACGTACTCGGCCGCCTGCCACAGCCCCACGGCGATCACGGCCTGCACCGCCAGCTTGGTCCTGGCGTTCACCCCCAGCGAGCGGCGCTTGGAGATCTTGGCCCAGTCGTCGACGAAGCCGAGCGCCGCCGTGGCCAGGGCCGTGCCGAGCACCGCCAGGCTCGCCGCGTAGTAGTCGCTCAGGATCAGGAATGGCACCGTGACCGCGAGGAAGATCACCAGCCCCCCCATGGTCGGCGTGCCCGCCTTCTCGTGGTGGCCCGCCGGCCCGTCTTCGCGGATGTGTTGGCCGAACTCCCGCGCGCGCAGCGCCTCGATGAACTTGGGACCGAGGAAGATGCAGATCAGCAGGGAGGCCATGCCTCCTATGAGCATCTCCCCCATCTACCGAGCCCCGCGCAGGAGGAGCGCCAAGGCGGGGAGCACTAAGCGAGCACCCGTTCCAGGCCCACCGAGCGCGAACCCTTGACCAGCACGCGGTCACCGGGCAGGGCGATCTCCTCGAGCAGCGCGCCGGCCTCCTCCGGCGTGGCGGTGGCGTAGGTCTCGCCCGCGTAGCCGTCGGCGTAGCCCGATGCGTCCTCGCCCACGGTGATCAGCACGTCCACGCCCAGCGCCGCCGCCTCCTCGCCGATCTCGTGGTGGAAGGCGGCAGAGCCCTCACCCAGCTCGGCCATGGCGCCGAGCAGCGCGACGCGCCTCTGGGCGGGCGTCTCGGCGAGGTGCTGGAGGGCGGCCCGCATGGACATCGGGTTGGCGTTGTAGCAGTCGTTGACCACGGTCACGCCACCGGCCAGCTCGATGATCTCCCCTCGTAAGGCGGAGAAGCGCGGCTGGACGCTGCCCTGGGGACGCACACCCAGCGCCAGCGCGGCGGCCACCGCGGCCAGCGTGTTCAGCAGATTGTGGGGCTCGTCGTAAGCCAACTCGAGGTGGATGCGCTCGCTGCGTGCCTCGATATCCGCTACACCCCCTCGCCGCCGGCGCTCGAAGGCCAGCAGCAGCACCTCACCTCCTGGCCCGAAGGTGTATGTGTCGAGGTCGCCGCGCAGGTGCGAACCCAGCAGCGCCTCCCCGGCGGGCACCACGCAGGCCGCCCCCGGGCGCAGGTCGCGGATCAGCTCGGCCTTGGCCGCCGCCACCCGCTCGACGGTGCCCAGCAGCTCCAGGTGCACGGGCCCCACGTTCACGATCACGCCCACGTCGGGCTCGGCCACCTCCACCAGCTCGGCGATCTGGCCCTCTCCGCGCATCGCCATCTCCAGGACCATCGCCTCGGTCCCGGGCTGGGCCTCGAGGATGGTGAGCGGGAGCCCGATCTCGGTGTTCAGGTTCTCGCGGTTGGCGTGCACCCGCAGGCTCCGGCCCAGCACGGCGGCGAGGATGTCCTTGGTCGAGGTCTTGCCGGTAGAGCCGGTGACTGCGACCACGCGGCAGCCGAGCTCGCGGCGCCATGCGCGCGCCAGGGCCTGCAGGGCGGGGAGCGGTGCGTCGACGCCCAGCACGGCGGCGCCTGCCGGCGCGCCCACCGCCACACGTTCGGCGTGCTCGGCCTCCACGAGGACGCCCCAGGCTCCGGCCGCGAGGGCCTCGGCGGCAAATGCCCCACCGTCCACCCGCTCGCCGAGCAGCCCCACGAACAGGTCGCCCTCGGCGATCTGGCGGGTGTCGATCACGGCTCGCGCGGGCCCGGCCGCGCCCTCCTCGCCCGCGATCAGCCGAGCGCCGGCCGCCTCGGCCACCCAGCCCGCGGTCACGTCCCTCACGCCGGGGCCTCCAGGGCCTTCAGCGCCTCGCGGGCGACGGCGACGTCGTCGAAGGGCTCCTTGCGCGCGTCCTCGAACTCCTGACCGCGCTCGTGACCCTTGCCGGCGATCAACACCACGTCGCCGGCCTGCGCGTTCTCCAGCGACATGGTGATCGCCCGCCGGCGATCCACGCAGCGCTCGACCTGCCGGGCGGTGCCCGTCCCTTCCAAGATCTCGTCCACGATCGCCTCGGGATCCTCGGAGCGCGGGTTGTCGGAGGTGACGATCACACGGTCGGCGAGGCGGGCGGCGACCTCTCCCATCAGCGGGCGCTTTGCCCGGTCGCGGTCGCCGCCCGCGCCGAACACCACGTGCAGGCGCCCCTCGGTCAACTCGCGCGCCGCGCGCAGCACGTTCTCCAGGGAGTCCGGGGTGTGCGCGTAATCCACCAGCACGCCGAAGCTCTGCCCCTGCTCGACCGGCTCAAAGCGCCCCGGCACCCGATCCGCCTGCGCCAGCGCGGCGGCGGCGGTCTGCGCTTCGACTCCCATGGCGCACGCCGTGGCGAAGGCCCCCAGCGCGTTCTGCACGTTGAACAGGCCCGGCAGCCGTGTGGAGAGCTCTAGGAGGCCGTCGGGGATGTCCGCGACGAAGGTGGCGCCGGACACGTCGAAGCGTACGTCTCGAGCCCGGTAGTCGCCCGCTTCGATCCCGAAGGTCACGGCGGCGGCGCCCAGTTCCCCGGCCAGCCGGCGGCCGTAGGGGTCGTCGGCGCTGACCACCGCCGGCCCGGGCTCGTCGAACAGCCGCCGTTTGGCGAGGAAGTAGGCCTCCATCGAATCGTGGAAGTCGAGGTGGTCCTGGGTGAGGTTGGTGAACACCTTGGCGGCGAAGGCGATGCCCGTAGCCCTTCCGAGCTCCAGTGCGTGCGACGAAACCTCCATCGCGCAGGCGCGGTCACCCGAGTCGAGCATTCGCCGGAACGTGGCCTGCAGGTCGATGGCCTCCGGGGTGGTGCGCTCGACCGCCTCCTCGACGCCGCCGACCACCTGCTTCACCGTGCCCAGCAGGCCCGTTTGGATGCCGGCGGCCTCGAGCAGGTCGCGCAGGAGGAACGCCGTGGTGGTCTTCCCGTTGGTGCCGGTGATACCCACGACCCGCAGCTCCGAGGTGGGGTCGCGGTAGAACCTCGAGGCTGCGGGCCCCATCGCCGCCCGCACGTCGTCCACCACGACCTCGGGAACGCCGAGGCCCAGCGGGCGCTGGCAGACCAGAGCCGCCGCGCCCCTGCCGACCGCGTCCGCGGCGAAGTCGTGGCCGTCGGAGGTGAATCCGGGCACACAGAAGAAGAGCGTCCCCTCGGAGACGTTCCCGCTCGAATAGGCCAGGCCCGAGATGGCTAGGTCGGGCGCCCCATTCCCCATCAGGTCGCGAAGGGTCATGGCGGAGCGGGATTGTAAGGCGGGCCGCGGAGGGCTCGGCCTTGCCCCGTGACGGCGCCGGGGCGCTTTGTGGTCGGTATGCGGCCAAAAGGCGCCCCACGTGGTCCGCGAGCGGTTCACACCAGCCGAGATGCGGGAGACCACTCGTTGGAGCGGCCTCCCGGTACTGCCGAATTCTGTTGAGTTCCCGTCAGCCCGACGCGAGCCCCGCGAGCACTCCGTCGAGGCGAGCGTAGGTCTCGTTCATCCCGTCCTCCATCCCCGACCCGAGCATGCCGTCGCGCTCCTCGGTCGTGTGGAAGATCGAGGTGGTGATGACCTTCGTGCGATCGCCGAGATCCTCGAACGTGGCGGTCTCGACGGAGACGTGGCCCGGCATGCCCTCCCACTCGAACGTCTGCACGATCCGCTCGGGGGGCTGATCTCGCGGTAGGTCCCCCGGAAACCGGTCTCGGTGCCATCGGAGTTGTGGCTCACGAACCGCCAGCTCCCGCCCGGCTTGACATCCATCTGATCGACGACGGCAGTGGTGCCGTGCGGCCCCCACCATTCAGGGATCAGCTCCGGATCGATGTAGACGGCGAACACCCGGTCGCGAGGCGCATCAAATACGCGCTCGACGTGAATCTCGCGATCCGTAGGGGTCGTGAGGGTTGCGGTCCGCTCCTGCTGGTCACTGGTCATGCGACGTTCCTTTCGTGCGTTCGAGTAGATCCCCGAACCGGTCGAGGCGTTCGTTCAGCATCCGCCGGTAGAGCCCCGTCCACTCATCGAGATCGTCGAGGCCACGCGGGTCCAGGCTGCACCGCCGCGCCCGCCCCACCTTCTCGGTGGTGACGAGCCTGGCGTCCTCGAGCACCCGCACGTGCTTCTTCATGCCGGTGAGCGAGATCCCGAACGGCTCCGCCAGCTCGGTGATGGTCGCGCTGCCGGCGCCGAGGCGCTCGAGGATCCCCCTGCGAGTGGGGTCCGCGAGTGCGGCGAACGTCCGGTCAACGGGCTGACACTGAACCATCCAGTTCAGTGTAGCACCGACGTGAGATCGAGGACGTGCGACCGCACCTGGGACTCCAGGGGCGCTGTGTCGTCGGTATGCGACCAATAGGCGCCCCACTGGGGCCCCAGCGTCAACGGTGGTGCCGTCAGATGCCGTGGCTGGGAAGCGTCCGACCCAGCGAAGTGCTCACTATCGGCCAGGTGGCGGCGAGCGCCGGCATCAACGCCTCCGCCATCCGCTACTACGAGCGGGTTCGGCTCCTGCCAGAGCCCGAGCGGCGCAGCGGTCAGCGCCGCTACACGCGGGAGACCGTCCGCCGGCTGGGGGTGATCGACGTTGCCAAGCGCGCCGGCTTCAGCCTCGACGACGCCCGCTTGCTCTTGGCCGCCGGCGATGATCGACGTCCGGCGCACGAGCAGGTACGCCGGCTGGCACGACGCAGACTGCCCGAGGTCGACGACCTGATCGAGCGCGCCGAGGCGATGAGGCGCTGGCTCATCGCGGCCAGCGGCTGCGACTGCCAGACCCTCGAGGTCTGCGGCCTGTTCGAGCAAGGGCTGCAGGCCGGGCTGCCTCGACGGCAGTCCCGCTAATAGCGGGTAACAGACTGGATACACCGGCCGCCCCGGTGTGGGCGATACAAGGGTATGTGCGCTCAGCGCTTGAGCGAGATCGACCTTGACGGTCCGCGCCTTTCAGACTTCGTCGAGGCGACACGAGTGGTATCGCACGACACGCTCTGCGACGAGGTCGAGCGACACTTCGCCGCCGAGCCCTCGGCATCGTCGGTCGTCGTCACCCACCCCGACGGCCGTCTGGAGATCCTCACACGGCGGCGATTTGACCTGAGATACGCGGGGCGGCTGGGGTTTGGGCGGCCGCTGTTCGCGCGCCGGGCGGTGAGCCTGCTCTCCAACCGTGCCCCAACCTTGATCTTGGACGAGCGGGCGAGACTGATCGAGGCCGGTAGCGCCGCCCTCGCCCGCGATACCGAACACCGTTACGACGACCTCGTCGTTCTGAGGACGGACAAGACGGTCGCAACGCTCACGGTGGCGAGGCTCTTCAGCGAGCTGGCACATCTGCATTCCCGCCGAGCGTTACACGACCCGTTGACCGGTCTGCCCAACCGAGACCTCTTCGCGGAGCGCGTTCGGGAGATCTTCGCTTCCGGCGAGGCCGACGGTGCCATCTTGTTCGTCGACCTCGACGACTTCAAGGCCATCAACGACACGCTCGGCCACCCGGCGGGAGATCAGCTGCTGGCTGCGGTTGGAGATCGCCTTCGGGCGACGTTTCGCACCCAGGACACGGTCGCGCGGTTGAGCGGTGACGAGTTCGCGGTCCTGAACGCCGGTGCCGGTGAGCGGACGGCGATCGCGGCTGCCGAGCGAATCCTTCTGGCCCTCGCGCCGCCCGTCGTCGTCGGGGATCGCTGGCTCACGACCGGCGCGAGCATCGGCGTCGCCCTGGCTTCAGGCTCGAGCTCGCCGGAAACGCTGCTGCGCAACGCGGATCTCGCGATGTACGAGGCCAAGAAGTCGGGCAAGCACCGCTACTGCCTCTTCCGCCCCCAGATGTACACCGAAGCGGTGGACCGCCTCGACCTGATCGGGGGCCTGGCGACGGCCGTCGACGGAGGTCAGCTCCACCTCGTCTACCAGCCCGTGGTGCGGTTGCGCGATGGCGCTATCCGGGGCGTGGAAGCGCTCCTGCGCTGGCAGCACCCCACGCGCGGGCCGATCGCGCCGCTCGACTTCATCCCGCTCGCCGAGGAGTCCGGTGCCATCGTTTCGATCGGCCGGTGGGTCCTGGATCAAGCCTGCCGCCAACTAAGCGCATGGCAGGACGAGATCGAGGACTGTCCCGCGATCTCGATGGCAGTCAACGTCTCCGTGCGCCAACTCGAGTCGCCCGGGTTCAAGCGTGAGGTGGAGCGCGTGCTGACCGCGACGGACCTGAGGCCAGAGCAGCTGATCCTCGAAGTCACCGAGACCTCCCTGTTTCGCGAGGTTCCCATCGAGGTGGTGCGATCGCTCGGCCGGCTCGGTGTGAGGCTCGCCGTCGACGACTTCGGAACCGGGTACTCGACGCTGAGCCGGCTGCAGGACCTTCCCGTCAGCCTCCTCAAGATCGACAAGACCTTCGTCGATCGCCTGGCGGCGCCCGGATCGCCGACGGGTCTCCTCGGCGGCCTCTCGGGACTGGCGGACTCCATGGGACTCCAAACGGTGGCCGAGGGCATCGAGAGCAAGGATCAGTTCGATCGGCTGCGAGAGCTCGGCTGCGCGTTCGGTCAGGGCTTCTACATGTCGCGGCCCGTCGCGCCCGCGGATATCCCCCGGATTCTGACCGCGACGACCGCTCAGTCCGGCGGGATGCGCATGTAGGGCAGCGCGAACTCCAGGATCCGCTCGAATGCCGGCGCCGCGACCTCGGCGCCGTAGTAGGCGCCCTTGGGCTCGTCCACCATCACCGACACCAGCAGCCTGGGGTCGCGGGCGGGGGCAAAGCCTATGAACGAGGAGAAGAACTTGTAGTCGGAGTACCCGCCGGTCTCGGGATCGGGCTTCTCGGCCGTGCCGGTCTTGCCGGCCAGCGTGTAGCCGTCGATGGTGGCCTCCTGAGCCGTGCCGCCGGCCCCGAACACGCCCTCGAGCATCCGCGAAACCTGGGTGGCTGTGGCTGGCGAGACCACCCGGCGGCCCTCGTCGGCCTCCCCGGCGATCACGTGGGGCCGGTGGATGATGCCGCCGTTGGCCAGCGCCGAGTAGGCGGAGACCATCTGCATCGGCGTGACCGCCAGTCCCTGGCCGATCGGCAGGTTGCCCAGCGAGGAGCCCGAGTACTCCTCGGGCCGAGGCACGATCCCGCCGGCCTCGCCGGGAAGCCCGATGCCGGGCAACTCACCGAAGCCGAAGCGCCGGACCCACTTGTCGAAGCGCTCGGGTCCGAGCTTGAGGCCGATCATCACCGAGCCCACGTTGGACGAGCGGGCGAGGATCTCCGCAACGGTCAGGCTGCCGCCGGCGGCGTCGTGGGCCTCGCCGATCGTGCGATCGGCCACCTCGATCTCGGCCGGCACCTCGAGCGTCGTGCCCGGCCGGATGAGGCCCTCTTCGAGGGCGCCCGCCACGGTAAAGGCCTTGAAGGTCGAGCCCGGCTCGAAGCTGGCGCCCACCGCCCAATTCTGGCGGGCGTACGCCGGCGAGGCGCCGAGGTCGTTGGGGTCTACGCGCGGCCAGTTGGCCAGGGCGAGCACCTCGCCGTTGCGCGGGTCCATCACCACCGCGGTGGCGGCCTTGGGCATGTGCGTCTCCCCGAGCTCGCCCATGATCGCTTCGACGCGCTCCTGGAGCGTGGCGTCGATGGTGAGCTGGAGGTCGGCGCCGGCCTCGGCGCGCTCGGTCTCGACGATGCTCACCACGTCACCCTTCGCGTCCTTCACCAGGCGCCGCTTGCCGTCGGAGCCGTGCAGATCGTCTTCGTAGGACTGCTCGATGCCCGACAGGCCGTAGTTGTCGGTGCCGACCGCGCCTATCAGCTGCCCGGCCAGGGCCCCCTGGGGGTAGGTGCGCCGCGGCTCGACCACGGTGTCGATGCCGTCGATGCCCAGCCGCTCGACCTTCTCCCCCAGGGCGGGGTCGAGCTTGCGGCGCAGGTACACGAAGCCCTTGTCGCGGTCGGAGAGCTCCTCGAGCAGGTCCTTCTCGGGCCGGCCCAGCAGGGGGGACAGCTCGGCGGAGGCGCCTACCGGATCCTCGAGCAGCATCGGGTTGGCGAACACCGTGACCGCGTCCTCGGAGACGGCCAGCTCGACACCGTGGCGATCGGTGATCGTGCCCCGCGTCGCGGGCACGTCGAGGTCCTCGACCTGCTGGGTGTCGGCGCGCTGCTTGAGCCCGCTGGCCTTCACGGTGCCCAGCCACGCGGCGCGCATGCCGGCCATTGCGAGGAGGCTTACGAAGACGGCGAAGAGGAGTCCGATCCTGCGGTCGAGGAGCCCCACGGCCTACTGGCCCACCGGGGTCGGCGCCGGGTCCACAGTCGTCACCGGCCCGGCCACAACGGGCGCCTGCTCGACCGGGGCGGGCTCGGTGGGCACGGGGTCCACCGGCGCGATCTCGGGGACCGCCGGCTCCTCGATCACGGGCTCCTCGATCACGGGCTCCTCGATCACGGGCTCGGGCACCACCGCCGGCAGCATCGACGCGCCGTCCTCGATCTGGGCGACCGCGCGGCGGGCGTCGACCGAGGGGTCCGAGCGCAGGTAGCGCACCTCGCCCGGCGCCGGCAGCACGAGCCCGGCCTCAGCCGCCACCTGCTGGATCCGCTCACTGGATCCCAGGCGGGCGATCTCGGTGCGCAGCTTGGCGTTCTCGCGCTTGACCTCGCCCGCCTCCTGGGCGGTGGCCGCTATGTCGCGGTTCATCTGCAGCAGGTCGACGTTGAAGAAGACGATCCCGGCCAGCAGGACGAACACGATCGCGATCCAGCCACGGCCGTAGAGGAGGTTGTCGAGCACGGCGGCCCCGCGCGGGTGCGCGGGGGGGGCGATCTGAGCGCGATGGCGGGGGGCGCTCTTGCGCGCCGGTGGCGGACGGCGGACGCGCGCCGGGGCTCGCGCCGGAACCGCGGCGGCTGCCCGGCGAACCGGGGGGCGGTCGGGCTTGGGCGCCGCGGCGCGCCGGGCGGAGGCGGCGGCCATCAGGCTTGCGCCTCCCCGACGCGCCGCGCCGCGCGCAACCTGCCAGAGCGCGAGCGCGGGTTGTCGGCCACCTCGCCCGGTGATGCGGCGACCGCGCGGCGGGTGAGCAGGTCGGCCTCCGGCGTGCGCCCGCACCCGCATACCGGCATGTCGGGCGGGCAGATGCAGCCGCGGGCGCGCTCGGCCAGGAAGCGCTTGACGCGACGGTCCTCGAGCGAGTGAAAGGAGACGGCCGCCAGCCGGCCGTCCTCGCCCAGAATGGCCCACGCGGCGGGCAGCGCGCGGTCGAGCGCGTCCAGCTCCTCGTTGACGGCGATGCGGATGGCCTGGAAGATGCGCTTGGCCGGGTGGCTGCCTCCGAAGCGCCGGCGGATGGCCGCCGGAAGGGCGGCCTCGACGGCCTCGACCAGCTGGCCGGTGGTCTCGAAGGCAGTCGTTTGGCGCCGCCGCGCGATCTCGCGGGCGATGATGCGCGCGTTGGGGTCCTCGCCGTAGCGGCGAAAGACCTGGGCCAGGCGCCGCTCGTCCCAGCCGTTGACGACCGCGCGCGCGTCGAGCTCACGCCCGGGATCCATGCGCATGTCGAGCGGAGCGTCGTAGGAGTAGGAGAAGCCGCGCTCGCGGGCGTCCACCTGCATCGATGAGACCCCGAGGTCGAGGTACACGAGGTCCGCCTCGAAACCTTCCTCGCGCAGCAGCTCGAGCGCCTCGGAGTACTCCATGCGCAGGAAGCGCGTGTCGCAGGACACCTCGGCGGCCATCTCCTCGAAACGCTCTCGCGCCGCCGAGTCGCGGTCGATGCAGACCAATGTGCCGCCGGGGCCGATGCGGTCGGCCATCAACCGTGCGTGACCCCCTGCGCCGAAGGTGCAGTCCACCACGTTCTCGCCCGGCCCCGGATCGGTCAGCTCGATCAGCTCACCGGCCAGGACGGGTACGTGCGCGCGAGTCATGTCAAGAAGGATCGCCAAGGGAGTCCGTCACCTCCCCGATGCTCGCGTCGAGCGCGTCCTGCTCGGTCTGCCAGCGCTCGTTGCCCCAGACCTCCAGATGGTCACCGACGCCGGCCACCACCACCTCCTTCTCCACGCCCGCGTGGGACATGAGCGGCGCGGGCAGCGTCACCCGGCCCGACGAGTCGAGCTCGAGATCGAACGAGTTGGCTCCGAAGTAGCGCTGGATGCGCTTGTACTCCGAGCCGAGCGGGTTCTTGCCCGCGAGCGCGCGCTCGACGGTGCTCTCGTGGGCATCGGGAGCCCAGACCGAGATGCAGGCGTCGGAGTCCTTTGCGAGAACAAGTCCCGATGAGAAGGCGGCGCGAAAGCGCGAGGGGATGCTCAAGCGGTGCTTCGCGTCCAGCGAATGTTCGTAGTGGCCTCTGAATGCCATCCGTGCGGTCTCTTCCCTCGGTGCGGCCTCGGGGGGCCTACTCGGACCGGAGTGGCGGAGTGGGAGGAGCCCCGCCACTCCGGTCTTCGTAAGCTGGCGCCACTGTAGCCCACCTGCTCCCACTCCGCAACACCACATCCCACTCAGGCGTCCGGACGCCGTGTCAGCGATCGCTGCGTGTCACGTATCTCCGCTCGCAGAGCCCGATCCACGTCTCAGACAGCGGTGGTAGGCGCTCCCTTGAGCGCGGGCGTTCCTGTGCAGCGGCGGCACCTGGGTGGGCGATTTCAGCCGGGCTCACGCCCTGCAACGGCTCTTGCAGTCAGAGCCGGCCGATCGCGCGGCTACCGGCGGCGCGAGCGGCGCAGCACCCGCCACTTGTAGACGGCCGGCGTGGCGTCGCGGTTGCCGGCGGCGTCGAGCGCCCGGACCCTGAGCCTGTAAACGCCAGGCTTGAGCTTCTTCAGGCGCTTGGGTGACCTGCAGGCCCGGAAGCGCTTCCTGTCGAGCTTGCACTGAAACTGCGACCCGCGTTCGGTGGAGGCGAAGGTGAACCGGGCGCGGCGGCTGCGGGTGCGCTTTCTGGGGTGCTTGCGGATCTTCGAGTTGGGCGCGGTGGCGTCCACCTCGAACGCCGTCTGCGCCGCAGTGGGATCGGTGTTTCCGGCGATATCCGTAGCGCGGACACGGAACCTGTGCGGACCTTCCGCGAGTGAGGTGACCACTCCCGGGGTAGCGCAGGCCGCGAAGGGCCCACCGTCGAGCGAGCAGGTGAAGCTTGACCCCGGCTCCGAGCTGGTGAACGCCACGCTCGCCCTCCTCCTGCGGGTGAGGGTGTGCGGGGCCGTGACGATGGACGTCTCGGGCGGCGTGTTGTCGACCGCCATGATCGTTGCGGTGACGGCCTGGCCGTCGGGGTTCGTGATCGTCACGCCCTTCAGACCTTCGGGCGCGGAGGCCGTGTTGAGGTTCAGGACCACGGTGGTCGGGGAGACGTAGGTCGCGGTGTTCACGGCCACCTCCCCGCTGACCGCAGCGGAGATGTGCCTCGCGTAGCCGGGCCCACCCACATCGGGGCCGGGATCGAAGAAGGCCGACCCGTCCGTCGAGACGCCGGTCACGGTCACGTTCACCGACTGCCCCGACCTGACCACGGAGGGCTGGGCGGAGGACGGTGTGGCGGGGGGGCGGGCCCGGATCTGGACCACGCGCACGCCCCAGGAGTTGGTCGCGTTCGCGTACTCCTGAAATGCCCAGAAGGTCTGATTGTCGGTCGGGTCGATCGACACCTGGGAGTAGTCGCCCCACCGGTTGCGTCCGAGGCCGTCCAGGGCCGTGTAAGCGCCGAGGCCCGGCTGGACCACAAGAGGCGTGCTGAGGGTGCCGGCCGGATCTCCCGCTACCCGCTGCGCCGCCGCGATGCCGACGAAGCTGTCCGCCGCAGAAGTGCTCGAGGCGAGCACGGCGTGGCCCTGGCCGTTCGCTGCTATCGCCGGCACCCAGTAGTTCTGCGGGCTCGGATCCACGGCGCCGTCGACGAGCGAGCCCGCCTGCACGAGGCTGGGCGTACCGCCGAGGTTGCCGTACTCATACCAGCGCGCCCCGATCCGGTCGCCCGCGGCCACCGCGGCCCCGGCCGCGTTCATCTCCATGTTGTGCCCAGTCCAGAGCCGCAGCTCGCCCGACCCTGGATCGCGGGCCACCATCGCCTCGTAGAGCCGGTCGTCGATGGCGTCGACGTTCGTCGTGCTGCCCGAAGCGCGTACGTCGGCGCTCGAGTCGCTGGTGTCCGGGACCGGGAGGTCGATCTCCGGCCCGAGCACCGGCGTGGCGCCGGGGTTGGTGATCCGACGGAAGTTCAGCTGGCCGAACGCCGCATTGTCGACCCCGATGAGATACCCGTCGGTGGCTGCGGGGTCGTCGTTCTCGACCCCCTGCGGGGACCAGGTGCCCGCACTGGACGTGGCAACGTTCCGGAACGCGGTGACCGTGAGCACCGGTGCGGCGGCCAGGAGATCGGCCTTTCGGATCACGAACAGACTGCTCGACTGGTGGGCCCCGGCCGTGCTGAAGTTGTTCGTGCCTATGTAGACCGCGTTGCGATCCGTAGCCAGGGTCGGAAAGTCCGCGAAGCGCCCGGCGTCCCCGGCGGGCGCGGCCGAACTCTGGACGAAGGAGAAGAAGGTGAAGCCGGCGGTGCCGGTAATCGTAGGTCCCGAGCTGACCGCCAGCATGATCGTGTTGTCGGCCCCGCCCTTGGCGGCGCTCACGAACCAGCGCCCCGAGAGCCGGTCGTACTCCACTCGCGGGTCGAAGGCGTTGCCGCCGGCCGGGATCGAGGCAAAGAAGGCGTTCAGCGTGGCGCTGAACTGCTGGGTGCCCGCCTTGTCGAAGAACTTGATCCGCCCGTTCAGCGCGGTCGCGACCTGGGTCGGCCCGACCGCGCCGGTCGTGTCAGGCGGAATGAATCCACTCTCGCTGAGCTGCGTCGAGAGAAAGCTCGACCCCGCGGCCGGCACCGGCGCCGAAGCTTCGCCGCGCGCCGCCAGCCTGGAGCTCGACGGTGCGCCAGTTTCGCCCTGATCCTTGCCCGCGTCGCGCAACCCCAGCGGCGCGAAGACCGGGCCGCCGTCCATGAGACCGGAGCCCGAGCGGGCCTGGATCTCAGCCACCGTCTGCGTCACTCCCGCACCTCCGTACCACGGGGTTCCCACCCGTGCGTCCGAAGGGGCGGCCGCGGACGACGCAGGCAGGGCGGCCAGCAGCCCAAGTGCCAGGGACGCGATCGCCCAGCGAGATGGGCCTCTCGCCGAGAGGGTCGCCAGCTTCCTGCTCACCCACCCAACCTAGGTGCTTCGATCGAGCGGTGTCAAGCTATCTGCGAGCGAGGAGGTAGTGCGGCTCAGACCGCCGGCAGGTCCGCGGAGCCCAGCAGCGCCGCCGCCAGGGCGGCCGCCACCATCAGCAGAACCGAGGGCACGAGCAGAAGTGCCACCACCAGCTGAATCTTGGGGCCGGCCTTGGCCGCCTGCTCCTGCACGTGACGGCGCAGCCCCACGCGGGTGTCGCGCGCCTGGGCCGCGAGGGTGCGCCCCAGTGGGGCGCCGTGGCGGCGCGCACGCTCGAGCGCCGCACACAGCGCACGGACCTCGGACTGGGGCAGGCGCTCGGTGAGCGCGTCGAGCGCGACGCTCAGCGGCACCCCCAGCTCCACCTCCCTGCCCACCGTGCGCCACTCCGAGGCCAGCGGACCTGATGCGCGACCGCCCACCTCCGAGAGTGCCGCCGGCAACGAAGCGCCGGCTTCCACGGTCACCCGCAGCAGATCGAGCATCGCCGGGAGCACGCGCCGCACGGCCTGTTCGCGCTCGCGGGCCCGGCGCGCCAGCCACAGGTCCGGCGATAGGAAGCCCATCCCCGGCGCCGCCACCATGACCAGAACCCCGAGCCGGCCGGGTGCGATCCCGGACACCAGGAACCCCGTCAGGCCTCCCAGCACCGCGGCGGCGAGCTTGGCGGCCATCAGCTCCCGCGACCCGAAGCCACCGGGCCGGCCCGCCGCGAGTATCCGCCGCTCCAGGTCACGCGGGGTGCCGCGGCCTGCCGCCGCACGGGCCCCGAGAGTGGCAAGCGCCCGGAGCATCCGAGGTTCGCCGGTGCCGCGCGCTCGCCCTTCGACCGGAATCAGCCATAGAGCCCCGAGGATGGCCAGCGAGGCGGCGGCGAAACTCAGCGCGGCGGCGATCACCAGCTCACCCGGCCCAGCCGGCGGATCACGACGGCGGCCACGATCTGGAGCACCACCGCGATCCCAACCAGCCACGCCGTCAAAAAGGACGTGGCCAGGCCGACGAGAAAGCCCGGGCTGGCCAGCTCGGCGAGTAGCGCGCCGCCCAGCGGAAGCAGAACCACGACGAGGCCGGTGAAGCGAGCCTGCGCCGTGGCGCTGCGCACCTCGTCCTCCAACCGCGCCTGATCGCCGAAGGCCTCGGCGGTCTCGCGCAGCAGGGCGGACAGGTCGCCGCCGGCACGTCGCTGCACCAGGCAGGCGGCCACCACCGTGTCCAGCCGCGCGGAGCGCACGCGCACTCGCATCGCCTCGAGCGCGTCGTCGGTGCGCGCCCCCGCCTCGAGCTCACCGGCCACCCGCCGCAGCTCGTGCCCCGCAGCGCCTGAGAGCCCCTCGGCCGCGCCGGCAAGTGCGCCGCGCAGAGAACGTCCCGCCCCCAGGGCATCGGCCAGCGCCACGGCCACCGCGGCGGCATCGGCCTCCACCGCGCGACGGTAGTGCTCGCGCCGCGCCCGCAGGATCCGCGAGGCGGCCCAAGGGCCGCCGGCCCCGAGCGCCAATCCCGCGAGCGGTCCGGCCACCACCAGTCCGGCGACGAACGCGAGGCCCGCGCCGGCGAGCAGCATCCGCCTCCGCTCGACCGCGCCCGGGTCGCGGCCCTCCCGCCCCACGCGCACGAGCGCCTCGGCCAGCTCGGCCGCTGACCGAGCCGCGCCCGGAAGGCGCTCCGGCGCCCCGGCGGTGATCGCCACCTGGAGCAACCCGAGCGCACCGAGCGCCCCGGCCGCGAAGGCCGCCGCCGCCGCGCTCATGCACCCACCCGCGAGAGCCGCTGCGCCAGCCGTCCTCCGTGGGGCGGCGCCATCCGGTCCTCGTGGAGCAGCTCGCGAGTGCCGGCGCCGCCGGCCACCCTCACCACCTCCGCGATCGACGTGACCGCGCGTGAGCCGTCGGCCCGTCGCGCCTGGTGCACCACCAGATCCACCGCGCTCGCCACCTGCTCGCGCACCGCCGCGTGCGGCAGCGCGACCTCGGCCATCAGGGCCAGCGTCTCCAGACGCCGCAGCGCGTCCTCGGGCGAGTTGGCGTGCACGGTGCTGAGGGAGCCATCGTGCCCGGTGTTCAGCGCCTGCAGCAGATCGAGCGCCTCACCGCCCCGCACCTCTCCCACGACGATCCGGTCGGGGCGCATCCGCAGCGCGTTGCGCACCAGCTGGCGGATGGTCACCTCACCGCGGCCCTCGAGGCTGGCCGGACGCGACTCCAGGCGCACCACGTGGCGCTGGCGCAGCCGCAGCTCGGCCGCATCCTCGATCGTCACGATCCGCTCCTCTCCCGGGATGGCTCCGGAGAGGGCGTTGAGCGTGGTCGTCTTGCCTGAGCCGGTGCCGCCGCTCACCAGGATCGACGCGCGCGCGGCCACTGCGACGGCCAAGAGCTCGGCCGCCGGCGCCGGAATGGTCTCGTTGCCCACCAGGTCGCGCAGCGAGAAGCCCTCACGGCGAAAGCGCCTGATCGTCAGGCATGGACCGCTCAGAGACAGCGGCGGAATCACCACGTTCACGCGCGAGCCGTCGGCCAGGCGGGCGTCGCACAGCGGCGACGCCTCATCGACTCGCCGGCCCAATGGAGCGAGGATCCGTTCGATCGCGTGCATGAGATCCGCGTCGGACTCGAAGCTCGTGCCGGTGCGCTCGAGCCTGCCCCTACGTTCGACGTAGACGGACCCGGCCCCGTTGACCATCACCTCGTCGACGGCCGGATCGGTGAGCAGCGGCTCGAGCGGGCCGAGGCCGGTGGCGAGCAGGATCACGCGGGCGCACAGTGCGGCCCGGTCGGCCTCGCCCAGGGCCGCCGCCTCGCGCTCGACCAGCGCGTGCACCTCCTCGCGGATGTCGCCCCCGGCGGCCCCCAAGCGGGCTCGCTCGATCAGCCGCCCGCGCAGAGCCTCCGCGAACTCGTCCATCGCTTCCACACCCAGGGGAAGGGGCGGGGGCGTCGATTCTCGCCCCCCGGTCGTGCTGCCCGTGGGGCCGAGCCCGTCAAGGCTGCCTGGCCAGCCGCCCGCGGCCCAGCTGGCGGCGTTGGGCTACTGGCTGCCGCACACGGGCCAGGGGTCCGTGCCGCGGGCGCGGTACGCGCGCAGCGCGATCCGGTCCTGGTGCGCCTCGGAGGCCTTCGCCGGGTCGTCGCCGTGGCCGCCGAAGTCCTCCCAGGTCTCGCGCGAGAACTGGAACTTGCCGCGGTAGCGACCGCTGGGAGAGACTGCCGTGGGATCGCCGCCCGACTCGCACTCCGCGATCCGCCGGAGAACTCGCGGAAGCTTGACGGGGCTCCGATCCTCCGCGGGGGAGTCGTCATCCGGAGGGCCGCCCGCCGGTGCTCCGCCGCCGCCCGGCGCTCCCCCGCCACTGGGGCTGCGCGGGTGCACCACGCTGCCACGGGAGAAGGGGCGCAGGCCTAGCGCGCGCCGGGTGATGGGCCCGACGATGCCGTCAGCGGTCAGGCCGCGGCGGCGCTGGAACCGGCGTACACCTCGACTTGTCTGGGAGCCGAACACGCCGTCGGCGCTGAGGCCCAGGCGGCGCTGGACCCGCCGCACGGCAGGGCCCCGGTCGCCCTTGCGCACGGTCACCGTCCCCCTCGACGCGCCCGCCTCGGCGGCGGGCTCGTCGGCGAAGGCGGTCGGGGCGCCGGCACCTGCGGTGCTCAGCACGGCGGCGGCGAGAATCAACGGTATGGATCGGCGCAATCGGCCAGAGACTGCAATATCACCCATGGACTTCGAAACTCCTCTTTCCTAGTGCCTACGGGGTGAGCTGACGGGCTCGCGCTGGAAAGTGCGCTACGCCGCAATGCGAGCGGCGATTCGCCCCGAGGACCGGAAGCACTTCCGATCCCAATGGGTCCCCCGTTCTCCGGCGCTCAGGGCGACGGAGACTCGGCTTGATTCAACGAGCAGTGCGGTATGGAAGCAGATCTCGCGGCCGGACGCGGCCGCGGACCTCCCTCAGGCGGGCGGGCGGCGCTCCGGATCGCTGCCGGAGGGACCCTCGACCACTGTCGCATCCTCGATCCGGGCGTCCCTGTCACGGTAGGGGGCGAGTAGGTCGTCGACGATGTCGGTGACGCTCGCCTGAGACTCCTGCGCCGGCGGCGGCTCCTCGACGGGAGGCTCCTCGACGGGAGGCTCCTCCACGGGCGGCGGCTCTATCGGGGGCTCCTCGACGGGCGGCGGCTCTATCGGGGGCTCCTCCGCGGTTAGCAGCTCTCCGGCCTGCGGGTCCTCTGCGAGCGGGGACTCCTCCACTTCGGGCCGAGCCCCGACCGCGGGCTCGTCGACGGTCCACCACGGCACGGCCTCCAACTCCTCAGTCGGAGGCAAATCGGCGTCGGAAGTCCCCTCGACCGAAGGCGGTTCGACCTCGGCGACCTCCTCAACCACAGGTAGTTTGACCTCGGCGACCTCCTCAAGAGGGGGCGGTTCGACCTCGGCGACCTCCTCAAGAGGGGGCGGTTCGACCTCGGCGACCTCCTCAACCGGAGGTAGTTCGACCTCGGCCACCTCCTCAACCGGAGGTAGTTCGACCTCGGCCACCTCCTCAACCGGACGTAGTTCGACCTCGGCCACCTCCTCAACCGGACGTAGTTCGACCTCGGCGACCTCCTCAACCGGACCGACTTCGGCGGCCGAACCCTCCTCGGCCCAGGGCTGCACCTCAGGGGGATCCACGCCCACCGGGGGGTCCAACGCAGGCCCCGGTATGAGCGTGCCGGGGTCGCCCCCGCGCCGCCGTGCAACCGCCGCCACGCCGGCGGCGATGATCAGAAAGGCACCCTTGCGTACCAGCCCCACGACCGCGACCATAGCGCCACGCCCACTCCGAGCGCAACGCCAAGGTCGCGGGAGCTCAGGCGATCGCCGGGTCCGGCGCTGACTCGAGCGCCAGGTCGAGCACCTCGTCGATCGTCATCACCGGGTGAAACGTCATCAGCTCGCGCACTCCGCGGGTACCTCGTCGAGGTCACCGCGGTTGCGCTCGGGGATGATCACGTCCGTGAGCCCGGCCGCATGCGCGGCGAGCACCTTCTGCTTCAGACCCCCGATCGGCAGCACCCGTCCCTGGAGGGTGACCTCCCCGGTCATCCCTAGTCGCCCAGCTGACCGGTGAGCAGCAGCGATCCGCCTTCCGACTTGCCACCCCTCATCGAGGTGGCCTCGATGAACAGCACGTCGCCGCCGACCGGCGTGTAGGCGAGGCCGGTGGCCACGCCGGGCACCGCGGTGCGCTCGGCCGCCTCCTGGAAGTGGCGCTGGCGCCCGAGGGCCTCCTGCACCGTTTCGCTGGTCACGGCCACCGGGGCCTGCGACTGGTCGGCCGCGATCTTCGTCGCGGTCTTGCGCAGGATGGTCCCCAGCTCACGCTCGAGAGCGCACGCCCGCTTCACGCGTGTACCCGGTGACCAGAGCCCGGAGCACGTCGTCGTCCACCGTCACCTCGTCCTCACGCAGGCCATTGCGCGCGCTGGCGAGGCCACAGGTAGTCCCGCGCGATCGCCACCTTCTCCGCGGTGGTGTAGCCGTCGAAACGGACCACCTCCATGCGGTCGAGCAGCGGCGCCGGGATCGTCTCCGCCACGTTGGCCGTGGCGATGAACAACACCTGCGACAGGTCCAGCTCCACGTCCAGGTAGTGGTCGCGGAAGCTGTGGTTCTGGGCCGGGTCGAGCACTTCGAGCAGCGCCGATGAGGGGTCTCCGCGCCAGTCGGCGCCGACCTTGTCGACCTCGTCGAGCATGATCACCGGGTTCATCGTCCTGGCGTCGCGCAGGGCACGCACCAGCCGGCCCGGGAGGGCGCCGATGTAGGTGCGCCGGTGGCCGCGGATCTCGGCCTCGTCGCGCACGCCGCCGAGCGACATGCGCACGAGCTCACCGCCCGTGGCGCGGGCGATCGACTCGCCAATGGACGTCTTGCCGGTGCCTGGAGGCCCGATCAGGGTGAGGATGGCGCCGGAGCGCTCCTGCCAAGCAGCCGGCTTGGCCGGCTGCGCAGGATCCGTCTTCCCCGCTTCGATCCGCGATCGCGGCGCAGCTTCATCACGCCGATGTGCTCCACGATGCGGTCCTTCACGTCCTCGAGGCCGGCGTGGTCGGCGTCGAGCACCTCCCGGGCGCCCACGGGGTCGAGCGTCTCCTCGGAGCGCTCGGACCACGGCACGGCGATCAGCCAGTCGAGGTAGGTGCGGATCATCGAGCTCTCGCCCGACTGCTCGGCCATGCGCTCGAAGCGGGAACGCTCCTTCTCCGCCTGCTCGCGCACCTCGTCCGGCATCCCGGCGGCCTCGATCTTGCTGCGGTACTCCTCGGCCACCGAGGCGTCGTCCTCGGCGAGCTCTTGCGGATCGACTCCATCTGCTTGCGCAGGAAGTACTCCCGCTGCTGCTTCTCGGCACCCGTCCGCACGTCCTCGCGGGCGGCGCCCGCGATTCCGCGGTGCAGGCCGCTGAGGGCTACCGCACGGCCGCCGCCGGAAGGCGAATGCGCTCCGCGACCTCGGCCACCGTGCCGACGTTGGCGTAGGCGTCGTCCTTGCGCGGGACGACGATCACGCGCTCCTCGTCGCCCACGTCGACCGCGAGGGTCACCGTCATGTTGGGGAAGACGACCGAGTCGTCGACCGGTACCAGTAACAGGGTCTCCATGTGGTCTCTTTCCATCGTTACTTACGAGTTGTAAGTAGTGTAGCGGGCCGTCAGGTGTCCGCCCAACGGCGGACGTGCGAGGCTATGCGGCGATGAGCGATCCCCCCTCCCCCGCCCGTGAGGCCGCGGCCGCCGCCGCGCTCGAGCTGATCGAGCCGGGGATGACGCTGGGGCTCGGGTCGGGGCGCGCCGTGTGGCGGGTGATCGAGCTCATTCATGAGCGCTGGCCCGAGGAGCCGCCGTTGGAGACCGCGGTCGCCTCCGACCGCACCCAGGCCCGTGCCATGGAGGCCGGCATCCACCTGGTGGACTTGGATGGCTCGACAGAGCTCGATCTGGTGTTGGACGGGGCCGACGAGCTCGATTCCCAGTTGCGCCTGATCAAGGGCGGCGGTGGCGCCCTGCTGCGGGAGAAGCTGGTTGTGGCGGCATCGCGGCGGTTCGTGGTGATAGCCGAGACCACCAAGCGCGTAGAGCGGCTCGGGGAGGGCTTCCGGCTGCCTGTCGAGGTCGTGCAGTTCGCATGGGAGCAGACGAGCAGCCGCGTGGGGGCGCTGCTGTCCGAGCCCGAGCTGCGAATGGAGGACGGCGCCCCGTATGAGACCGACGAGGGCCACTTCATCCTGGACTGCACGCTCCCGGCGGATGTCGATCTCGAGGAGCTTGATGTCTCGCTCTCACGGATTCCCGGCGTGGTGGAGCACGGACTCTTCATCGGGCTCGCCGAACGGGCGCTGCTGGGCACGCCCGACGGCGACGTCGAAGTGCTCGTCGCGGGCACCTGAACCCCGCTGGCGCCGGGTGAAGGCGCCCGTCACAGGCCTCCCGCCGGCACTACGGCCCGGCCCGCGCGGCGGCGGTCGCCCGGCGGGCGCGGCAGCAGGCGCACCTCGCGCGCGAAGTTCTGGGCCGCGGTGAGGTAGACCGCCTGGCGCAGGGACACGCGCAGCGTGGCGGTCCCGGAGGCGGTCGCGCCCGCTCCCTCGGCGTCGACCTGCGCGACGCCCGCCCCGGCGCCCGTTCCGGCACGCAGGTCCAGCAGCTCCACGTCCTCGAGGGCCAGCAGCGTGCGTCCCGGGCCCTCGCTCGCGTCGGTGGAGACAAGCACGTCGACCCGGGCACCCGGCGCGGAGCCGGCCAGCACGTCACCTCCGGCCACGGCCACCTCGACCGCCCGCTCGCCCCGGCGCAGTGGCGCCGGACCGCGCGCTCCGGACTGGCCGCCGGAGGCGGAGCCGAAGACCGCGGCGGTCACGTAGCTGCCCTTGGCCAGCGGCGCCGCCACGGGCAGGCCCGTGGCCTCTTGGGCTCCCACCAGCGCGTCTGGAGGCGCGAAGCGCTCGGGCACCTCTCGCACCGCT
>JAABUS010000580.1_pt1 | contig 91572 bp, 100 predicted proteins | sample 5560161 | NCBI WGS metagenome assembly JAABUS01 (sample SAMN10711885, study PRJNA513376) | rock metagenome | isolation source: Antarctica rocks | place: Antarctica: Victoria Land, Trio Nunatak nord | collected 2016-01-04
CCCAGAGCGCCTGCAACAGATCGTCGACCAACTCAACCAACGGCCCCGCGAAAGCCTGGCATGCAAGACTCCCGACGAGGTCTTCTGGTCCGCAACCGTTGCGATGACCGCTTGAAGCCACCGCCGCTAGGGGGTCAGTTTTCGGCTGCCGTTGACACACCGAACGGCGACACCGCCTCACCGCCTCACACGTTGTGTTCCAGCGATGCACCGGCACGAGGCGCTCGCATCTACGCTGCGCGCGTGAAGTTGGCGCGCATCACAGTTGAGAACTTTCGGAATCTGTCGAGCATCGACGTCCGCGTCGACGGCGGTGCGGTCATCGTCGGCGAGAACCGCAGCGGCAAGACCAACCTGCTTCACGCTGTCCGCCTCGTACTCGACCCCTCGCTTACGCCGGCGCAGCGAACGCTAACGGCCGAAGACTTCTCCGACGCGCTAGGGCCAGACCCGTTCGCGGCCGGTGAGCACGTGGAGATCACTGTGCAGTTGGAGGACTTCGACGGCGACGCCGGCCTCGTCGCCACGCTCAGCAATGCCTTGCTGCATGGCGATCCGATGCGTGCCTCACTCACTTACAGCTTCCGGCCGCGGCAGGACGACCCGTCGAGATACGAGTGGATGATCTACGGAGGTGGAGACCCCGCTCGACGCGTAGGTGGCGACTTGCGTCGGTACCTGCACCACGTCTACATGCGTGCGCTGCGCGACGCCCAGGGCGATCTTGAGTCGTGGCGCAGGTCGCCCCTGCGGCCGCTCCTGCAAAGCGTGATCGCCGCGACTGGCCCAGTCGAACTGGGGCAGATCGCGACAGCTCTGCAGGAGGTCGACCTGGCAGTCGCAGGACTCACCCAGGTGCAGGTCGCAGCCGCGAGCATCGACCAGAAGACCCAGGACCTGGCGGGCAACCTGTACAGCCTGCAAGCGAGTCTCAAGCTCGCTCCTACGGACCCCACCCGCAGCCTGCAGGCACTAAGGCTGTACCTGGACGGCGCAGCGCAGCGAGGTGTAGCCAGCAGCAGCCTTGGGACGCTGAACATCCTGTATCTGTCGTTGCTTCAACTCGAGCTCGAAGGGCTGATCAGCCAGGGCGACATCGAGCACGCGATGATCTCGATCGAGGAGCCCGAGGCGCACCTGCACCCGCATCTGCAGCGCCGCATGTTCCGCGGTCTCCTGGACAGCGAGGGACAGAAGCGCGGCACGCTCGTCACGACACACAGCCCTCACATCGTCTCCGTCACTCCGCCGCGACGACTCATCGTTCTGCGCGAGGTCAATGGGAGTGCTACTGGGTTCAGCGCGGCGGACGCCGATCTGACTGAGGCCGAGTGGGACGATCTAGCCCGCTACCTCGACGCCACGCGCGCCGAGATAGTGTTCGCAAAGAGGGTGTTGCTCGTTGAAGGCTTCGCTGAGCAGATGCTCATCCCTCTCCTCGCCGAAAGCGTGGACTTCGATGGCGAGGGAGTCAGCGTCTGCTCCATTCATGGAACCCACTTCGGCGCCTACTTGCGATTCTTGCGCGCGATCGGGACGCCACATGCTGTGGTCACTGACGGAGACCCGGCGGCAGGCCCCGGTCGGACCGGACCGGAGCGAGTTGCGAGGCTGGCCGAGCGCATCGGGCATGACCCCACCGACCCAGAGTCGGCTGGCTTGTTCTGCGGATCAACCACGCTCGAGGTGGACGTCTTCGATGCCAGCGCCCAAAACGCACAAGCCATGGTCGACGCCCTTCTCACCATCGAGGTGACTGCACCGACGCGGCAGGCGCTGGTCGATGCACAAGCCGCCGGAACGTTGACAGGCGCCGCCTTTCTGCCCCACGTCTCCGATCGGAAGGGCCGGTTCGCGCAGCGGCTGGCGGCTCAAAGCAACCGGCTTGACCCGCCGTCGTACGTCCGGCGCGCGATCGAACACCTCCTCGCATGACCCCGTTGGAAGCCGCGACTGCGCAACTGAGGGAGAACCCGGCTCAGTGGGCGGCATTCGAGACCGAGGGGCACTGCGTCGTGCTGGCGCCGCCCGGCAGCGGCAAGACGCAACTCCTCACGACGAAGCTCGCACATGCGCTGACGTCCGGCCTGATCCGCCCACCGCGCGGAGCAGCGTGCATCACGATGACGAACGAAGCAGCGTTAGAACTGCGGAGGCGCCTTGCGTCATTGGGTATCAGTAGCCGGCCCAACCTCTTCGTGGGCACTGTCCACAGCTTCGCGCTCACCCGTATCCTCTTGCCTTACGCAGCCGCAGCAGGACGCGCGGGCTTAGCGAGTAGTCACTTGGCCACCGCCGCCGATATTGCCGAGTGCTTCGACGCCGCCTGCGCCGCGCTGGGGTTCCTTAGCCACGAGCGCACGAACGTGCGCTCAACCATGGATCGCGCACGCCATCGCCTAGACCTAAGCGGCAACGTGATGCTCGGCGGGCCACGAATCGCAGAGGCGGCAACCCGCACCCAGCAATTACTCGAGGAGCGCGGCCTGTACGACTTCCCCGACCTGGTGCGCCACGCGGTCGGGCTGGTGGAGGAGCATGCCTTTGTCAGGGCGGCACTCTCAGCCACGTACCAGCACATGTACGTGGACGAGTACCAGGACCTCGCGCCCGGACTCGACCGGATCGTGCAGTCTTTCGCCCTGGCGGCCGACACCGCAACAACCCTGTTCGCCGTGGGTGATCCCGATCAGGCGATCTACGCCTTCACCGGCGCGCGGCCGGAACTGTTGAACCAGTTGGCCGCGCGCAATGACGTCACCCCGACCTACCTCGTACGCAACTACCGCAGCGGACAGGCACTCATCGATGCAGCACGGCGTGTGTTGGTCGACGACCGCCACGTCGAAGGGCAACGCCCAGGTGGAACGCTTGAGGTACATCCCAGCCCTGGAGGGGAGAGCGCGCAGGCTGCAACCGTCGCCGGACTCGTACAAGCGGCCTTGAGTGAAGGCGTACCGTGCGAGCAAATTCTGATAGTCGCGCCGTGGGGAAGCGACCGTGACAGGTGCGCGGAAGAGCTACGAAACGCCTCCATACCCGTGTTCGCACGGAGTGATGACGCCTGGAAGCCCACTCCGCTAACCCAGCTCATCGAAGCGATGGCCGCCTGGATCACGGACCATCATGCTGCGGGGATCACCCTCGGAGACATCTTGGACGGTGTCCGCGCCCTTACGCGAGCGGCAGACGCGCACGCGCGCGATAAGGCTGTGATCGCTGAACTACTTCAAGCCGACCCGGACGGCCCCGCCGCGGCGCTCGTCGAGAGCATCGCCGTTCTGGTGGAGGGCGCAGACGGCAGCGACATCGCAGACGAGGACGCTCATCAGCTCCGCGTGATGGCAAGGGCGGTTGGACCGAACACGCCGGCTTCCCCCCTCACAGTCCGCGAGCTGGGCGCGCGCGCCCGAGCGCCGGGACATGTGCTCGCCGCGACGATCCACGCAGCTAAGGGGCTCGAGTTCGATGTCGTGATCTTCGCGGGCGCGGATGATGGAGCGGTCGTCGGCTTCACCCCTACCGCTGAAGAAGTACTCGAGGCTCGGCGCAAGTTCTACGTGGCCATCACGCGCGCTCGCCACAAGGTGCACGTGGTCTACACCGACCACCGCATCAGCCGAGGCGGCAATGCCTACCGTGTGAGTCCGTGCCGCTTCATTGCTGACCTTGTTCGGTGACATCCAACGCGTTGGTCCGAGCCGGCTCGATGCGCCGCCGAAAGCACCCAGCAAGGCCCGCTCATCGGCATGAGCGGTCGCATTCGCAGCTCGGACCAACCGAGGAGACCGGCTCTGCCCGCCGGACCAGAGGCGACCCACGTGTTGAGCGGCACCAGGTCCAGGTCGCTTAGCTGCATCGACTTTCCCCGATGGCACCCGGAGTCTCCGGACGTGCCGCCCGCCTGCTTCGAGAGACCACCGTGAAGACCTCACGGAGTGGTCCGTGTCGCTGGCGCTGGTGCGGCCGGTGGTCTGAACAAGACGATCACTTCGCTGGCCCGGCCGCCGAACGCTCTGACTTCCACCCCCGCGGATCGCCTGCCGACGGGTTGACACACGCCCGCACACGTCCCGGTCTGCTCTTAATCCGCGGGTTCGGGGTTCGAGTCCCTGCCGGCGCACCGTCCTAGCGTTGGTGCGCCGCCTGCCTCAGCCAGAACCTTCGCCGACCGCGTGATCGCATCGGCGGCGGACGCAGCAGCCACCGAGCGCTACGGGCAGGCGGCAGGATGCTTGGCGTGAGGAGGTGCGCGTGCTCTACGTCCACCGCTCCGAGCGTGCCGACCGCCTGGTCGAGGCGCTCGCCGAGCTGCTTGGTAAGCCGCCGGCTGACCCGCTGGCGGTGGAGGTCGTCGCCGTACCGGCCAGGGGCGTCGAACGGTGGGTGACCCAGCGGCTGTCGCACGTGCTCGGCGCCGCGGACTGTGAAGACGGCGTTTGTGCCAACGTTCGCTTCCTCTCGCCGGCCGCCCTTGTTGCAGAGGCGGTCGCCGCCGCGCACAGCACAGACGACGACAACCCCTGGGAACGCGGCCGGTTGCTCTGGACCTTGCTCGACGTCATGGACGACTACAGCCACGAGCCGTGGGCAGCCGCACTCGGCACCCGGCGGCTGACCGCGGCCCAGCACCTGGCCGCGTTGTTCGACTCCTACGGCGCGCACCGGCCGGCCATGCTGCGCAGTTGGGCCGACGGCGACGACACCCACGGTGCCGGCGTACGGCTCAGCGACGACCTTGCCTGGCAGGCGGAGCTGTGGCGGCGGCTGCGGGAGCGGATCGATACGCCGAGCCCGGCCGAGGGCCTGCCGCAGGCCTGCGCCGACCTCCGCGAACGCCCGGACACCGTCGAGCTCCCCGACCGGCTGTCGCTCTTCGGCCCGACCCGGCTGACCACCGCCCACCTCGAGGTCATCGCCGCCCTCGCCCACACCCGCGACGTTCACCTGTGGCTGCCGCATCCGTCCGCCGCGCTGTGGGACGCGGTTGCGCCGTACGCCGCCAAAAACCGACGGACCCGTCGCCGCGATGACCAGACGGCCGACGTCGTACGCAACCCGCTGCTCGCCAGCCTCGGCCGCGACGCGCGCGAGCTGCAGCTGCAGCTCGGCGCCTGCGAGGTGGCCATCGCCGACGAGCACTTGCCGCTACAGAGACGGCTGGCCACGCTGCTCGGCCGGCTGCAGCAGGCACTGCAGGACGACGCGCCGTCGGAAGGGCAACGGCAACCGCTCGACGACAAGGACCGCTCCCTTCAGGTCCACGCCTGCCACGGCCCCGCCCGCCAGGTCGAGGTGCTCCGCGACGTCATCACCGGCCTGCTCGCCGACGACCCGACGCTGGAGCCGCGCGACGTACTCGTCATGTGCCCCGACATCGAGGACTACGCGCCGCTGATCTCGGCCACGTTCGGGCTGGAGGACGACGGCCCGGCGCAGGAGCAGCACCCCGGCCACCGGCTGCGGGTCCGGCTCGCCGACCGCTCGCTGCGGCAGACCAACCCGCTGCTCGGCACGCTGGCCACGCTGCTCCATCTCGCCGACGCCCGGGTGACCGCCAGCCAGGTGCTCGACCTGGCCGCGTCGCCGCCGGTACGCCGGCGCTTCCGCTTCACCGACGACGACCTCGAACGGCTGCAGGAGTGGGTCGTGGAGTCCGGCGTCCGGTGGGGTCTCGACGCCCCGCACCGCGGCCGGTTCGGGCTGCAGGCCGTCGCGCAGAACACCTGGCGGGCCGGTCTCGACCGCATCCTGCTCGGCGCCGCGATGGCCGAGGACGACTTGCGCTGGGTCGGCCTCGCATTGCCGCTCGACGACGTCGACAGCACCGACATCGACCTCGCCGGCCGGCTCGCGGAGCTGCTCGACCGACTCGCGGCGATCCTCGACCGGATGGCGGGCGAGCGGCCGCTCGCCGACTGGCTCACCAGCCTGACCGACGCGCTCGACGCCCTCACGGCGATACGCGACGCCGACGACTGGCAGAGCGCCCAGGCGCGCCGGGAGCTCGGCGCGGTCGCCACCGAGGCCGCCGACCGGGCCGGCACTCTCGAGCTCTCACTAGGCGACGTCCGCGCCCTGCTCGCCGACCGGCTCGCCGGCCGACCCACCCGGGCGAACTTCCGCACCGGCACGCTGACGATGTGCTCGATGGTGCCGATGCGCTCGGTGCCGCACCGGGTGGTCTGCCTGCTCGGGCTGGACGACGGCCGGTTCCCGCGCAGCAGCGGCGTCGACGGCGACGACGTACTCGCCCGCGACCCCCTCGTCGGCGAGCGCGACCCGCGCAGCGAGGACCGCCAGCTGCTGCTCGACGCCGTCCTCGCCGCCCGCGAGCACCTGGTGATCCTCTACACCGGCGCCGACCCGCGCACGAACGCGTGGCGGCCGCCGGCCGTACCCGTCGGGGAGATCCTCGACGCGGTCGACGGGCTGGCCACGGCGTACGACGGCCGTCGGGCACGGGACGACGTGGTCGTGCGGCAACCGCTGCAGCCCTTCGACGCGCGCAACTTCACCGCTGGCGCGCTCGGCTCCCACCGGCCGTTCAGCTTCGACGTGCAGGCGCTGCGGGGTGCGCGGCGCGGGCTGCAGCCGCGGGAGCCGGCCGAGCCGTTCCTCGCCACAGCGCTGGCACTTGCCGACGACGCCGAGGTCGCGCTCGATGACCTCATCGCGTTCCTCGAGCACCCGGTCCGGGCGTTCCTGCGGCAGCGGCTCGGCGTCACCCTGCTGCGCGACGAGGACGAGGTGCTCGACAGCCTCGCCATCCGGCTGGAACCGCTGGAGGAGTGGGACGTCGGCAACCGGCTGCTGCACGACCGACTCGCGGGCGCGGACGCCGCGGCTGCGAGGCAGGCGGAGTGGCGGCGCGGCACGCTGCCGCCCGGCGAGCTGGGCGGTCGCGTGATCTCCGACGTCATGGCGAAGGTCGAGCCGCTGGTCACCGCAGCCGCCGGCCTGCGGCAGGGGGAGGCGGGCGCGGTCGACGTCGCACTCGATCTCGGCTCGCGCCGGCTCACCGGCACGGTCGCCAACCTCTACGCCGATGCCGTCGTCCGGGTCGAGTACTCGAAGCTCGGCCCGAAGCACCGCCTGCGTGCCTGGGCTCAGCTGCTCGCGCTGTCCGCGGCTCATCCGGGAACTCCCTGGACGGCGGTGACGGTCGGTCGCGGGCGCAACGACGTGGCCCGCTCGGTGCTCGGCCCGGTCGAGCGCGAGGCGGCACGTCGTTACCTGGACGCGCTGCTCGACCTGCGGGCCGCCGGCCTGAGCGCGCCGCTGCCAATGGCGGCCAAGACCTCGGCGGCGTACGCCGAAAAGCGCGCCGCCGGGATGACCGTGGAGAATGCGCACGCCAAGGCGCAGACGGAGTGGGCCGGGACGTACGGCGAGCGCGCCGAGCCGGCGTACGAGCTGGTCTGGGGCGCGGACGCGCCGTTCGACGTGCTGCTCGCCGACCCGGTCCCGCCCGGCGAGCCGCGGCAGGACGGCGAGACCACCCGGTTCGGCGTACTGGCTCGCCAGTTGTGGGAGCCGCTGCTCGCTGCCGAGACGCTGGACCGGTGATGAACGCCTTCGACGTCTGCGGCGAGCTGCCGAGCGGCACCACCGTGCTCGAGGCGAGCGCCGGCACCGGCAAGACGTTCACGATCGCCGCGCTGGCCACCCGCTACGTGGCCGACGGCGTCGACCTGTCCGAACTCATGCTCGTGACGTTCAGCCGGGCGGCCACCCAGGAGCTGCGCGACCGGGTGCGGGAGCGGCTGGTCAGTGCCGAACGCGGCCTCGCCGACCCAGCCGCCGCCCGCACGCACGCCGACGACGCGCTGCTGCGGCTGCTCGCCGGCGTACCCGACGACGAGGTCGCCGTACGCCGTCGCCGGCTGACCCGGGCGCTGGCCAGCTTCGACGCGGCCACCATCGCGACTACCCACGGCTTCTGCTCGCAGATGCTGGCCGGGCTGGGCACGGCCGGCGACACCGACCCGGACGCGACGTTCGTGGAGCGGATCGACGACCTGGTCACCGAGGTGGTCGACGACCTCTACCTGCGCAAGTACGCGCCGGCCGGCACCGACCCGCCGGCGATCGACTACGCCTGCGCGCGGAAGGTCGCGGGCTATGCGGTGGGCGACCCACAGGCCGAGCTGGTCGCTCACGAGCCGACCGACGATGCCGCCGCCTACCAGCGCTATGGGCTCGCGGTCGCCGTACGCCGCGAGGTCGACGCCCGCAAGCGGGCCCGTCGGCTGCTCGACTACGACGACCTGCTCACCCGGCTGCGCGACGCGCTGGTCGACCCGGCGCGGGGGGCGGCCGCGCGCGACCGGGTGCGCGAGCGCTACCGGGTGGTGCTCGTCGACGAGTTCCAGGACACCGACCCGGTGCAGTGGGAGATCCTGCGGGTGGCGTTCCACGGCATGACCACGCTCGTGCTGATCGGCGACCCGAAGCAGGCGATCTACGCCTTCCGCGGCGCCGACCTCGCCACCTACCTCGTCGCGGCCGCCGACGCCTCGACCCGGCGCACCCTCGGCCGCAACTGGCGGAGCGACGCGGCGCTGCTCACCGCGCTGGAGACCGTGTTCCGGGGGGCGGCGCTCGGCGATCCCGAGATCGTCGTTCACCCGGTCGAGGCCGAGCACGCCGTACGGCGGCTGACCGGGGCGCCGCTGCGGCTGCGGGTCGTACGGCGGCAGCAGGCGCCCTGCACCAAGGGCGGGCTGCTGCTCGTGAACGCAGGAGTGCGGCAGCTGGTCGCCGCCGACTTGGCCGCCGATATCGCCGGGCAGCTGACCAGCGGGGCGACGCTGACGGTCGGCGCCCCGCGGCCGGTGTGCCCCGGCGACATGGCTGTGCTGGTGCGGACCAATCCGCAGGCCCTGCTGATTCGGGACGCCCTGCACGAGGCCCACGTGCCGGCCGTGCTGACCGGGACGAGCAGTGTGTTCCTCAGCTGGTCGGCGCGCGAGTGGCTGACGCTGCTGCGCGCGCTGGAGGCGCCACACCGGGCCGGGCTGCTGCGTGCGGTCGCCCTGACGACGTTCGCCGGCTGGACCGCGGGACGGCTCGACGCGGAAGGCGACGAGGGCGTCGACCGGCTCGGCCTGCGGTTGCGCGGCTGGCGGGACGTGCTGGCCGACCGGGGCGTCGCCGCTCTGCTGGAGGTCGTCACCACGGCGACCGGGCTGACCGAGCGGCTGCTCGCTCGAGAGATCGGCGAGCGCGAGCTCACCGACCTCCGGCACATCGGCCAGGCGCTGCACGCGGCCGCCGTCGATGGCCAGCTCGGCCCGGCCGCGCTGGCCGAGTGGCTGCAGCGGCGGGTGAAGGAGGCCGCGGACGACTCGGCCGAGGAGCGCAGCCGGCGGCTCGAGACGGACGCGGACGCGGTCCAGGTCGTGACGGTGCACGGCAGCAAGGGGCTGGAGTTCCCCATCGTCTACCTGCCGTTCGGCTGGGACCGGCACGTCTTCGCGACGCCGGACCCGCTGCGTCTGCACGGCCCGGACGGCACCCGGCGGCTCGACGTCGGCGGTCCGACTGGCGAGGGGTACGGCGAGCGCGCCGACGCGCACCTGGCGGAGGAGTCCGGCGAGGACCTCCGGCTGCTCTACGTCGCCATGACCCGAGCCCAGAGCCAGGTGGTGGCGTGGTGGGCACCCTCAACCACGACGGCGCCGTCGGCGTTGAACCGGCTGCTCTTCGGCGAGTTCGGGGCCGACGGCTCGCCGCGCCCCCGCGCCGACGTGCCTTCGGACGACGACGCTCGACGGCGGCTGGATGAGCTGGCGGCCGGGTCGCGGCACACCATCGTCATCGAGTCGGTGCCCGACCACCCCTCGGCGATCTGGTCGCCGGCTGTCGCCCCGCCGGCGCCGCTCGCCGCCGCGAAGTTCGCGCGGGAACTCGACACCGCATGGCGGCGGACGTCGTACACCGGCCTCACCGCCGCGGCGTACGAGTCGGCGGGCGTCGGCAGCGAGCCGGAGGACCCGGAGCGGCAGGACGAGGAAGCCGTGCCGCCGCCGCCGGCCGCGACCGACACCGCCGGGGACGACGAGCGGCTGCGCGCGGTGCCGTCGCCGATGGCCGATCTGCCCACGGGTACGGCGTTCGGCACGCTCGTGCACGGTGTGCTGGAGACGGTCGACACCGCGGCCGCCGACCTGGCCGCAGAGCTGCGGGCGCGCTGCGAGGAGGCGGTGGCGGCGCGGCTCGGTACGGCGATCGACCCGGACGCGCTGGCGACGGCGCTGGGGGCGGTCGTTGACACGCCGCTGGGCCCGCTGGCGGACGGCGTACCGCTGGCCGCAATTCCACCCAAGGACCGGCTGGCGGAGCTGGATTTCGAGCTGCCGTTGGCCGGCGGGGACGAGCCGCGGACCGGCGACGCGACCCTGGGGGACATCGCCGCGCTGCTCCGGCGGCACCTGCCCGCGACCGACCCGCTCGCCGGTTACCCGGACCTGCTCGACGGGCCGGCGCTGGGACACCAGCGGCTGCGGGGCTACCTCACGGGCAGCCTGGACGCGGTGCTCCGGCTGCGTGGCGCCGACGGGGAGCCGCGCTACCTCGTCGTCGACTACAAGACCAACTGGCTCGGCGGGTTCGGGCCGGCCGGGGCCGAACCGCTGACCGCCTGGGACTACCGCCCGGCGGCGCTGGCCGAGGCGATGCGGCACGCGCACTACCCGCTGCAGGCCCTGCTCTACGCGGTGGCGCTGCACCGCTTCCTGCGCTGGCGGCAGCCGGCGTACGACCCGGACCGGCACCTCGGCGGCGTTCTGTACCTCTTCGTCCGCGGCATGTCCGGCCCGGCGACCCCGGTGGTGGACGGCCAGCCGTGCGGCGTCTTCTCCTGGCGACCGCCGTCCGGGCTGGTCGCAGACCTGTCCGCGCTGCTCGACCGGGGTGCGTCGTGACGGTCGACCTCACCGACGTCCGGTACGCCGCCCGGGCGACCGGAACGCTCGCCGCGTTCAACCGGGCCGGCGTGCTGACCGCGGCGGACGTGCACGTCGCCGCGACGCTGGGCCGGCTCGCCGGCGAGGGCGATGACCGCGTGCTGCTGGCTGCTGCCTTCGCGGTGCGGGGCGTACGGCTCGGTTCGGTCTGCGTCGACCTGTCGGAGGTACGCCGCACCGCAACCGCCGACACCGAGGAGCCGGTCGACCTGGACGCGCTGCCCTGGCCGGATGCGGCCGCCTGGTCTGCAGCGTGCGAGACGAGCCCGCTCGTCGCGCTCGGCCTGACCGGACCGACCGACCGCCCGCTGCGGCTGGTCGACGGGCTGCTCTACCTCGACCGGTACTGGCGACAGGAGGAGCAGGTCCGCGTCGAGCTGGAGGCGCGGGCCGCGCGTACGCCGCCGTACGTCGACGAGTCCCGGCTGAGCGAGGCTCTCCGCCGGTTCTTCCCCGGCGACGCGCCGGACCACCAGCGCCTAGCCGCGGCTGCCTGCGCGACCGGCTGGGTGACGGTCGTCGCCGGCGGACCGGGCACCGGCAAGACGACCACGGTGGCCCGGCTGCTGGCGGTGCTCGACGCCGTACTGGACCCACCGCCGCGGGTGGCGCTCGCCGCCCCGACCGGCAAGGCGGCGGCTCGACTGCAGCAGGCGGTCGCGGAGGAGAGCGAGCGGCTGACCGCGCGCGGGCTGCCGGCTCCCCGGCCGACGGCCGCGTCGACCCTGCACCGGCTGCTCGGCTGGCGGCGCGGCTCTCACAGCCGCTTCCGGCACGACCGGAGCAACCGGCTGCCGTACGACGTCGTGGTCGTCGACGAGACCTCGATGGTGTCGCTGACGCTGATGGCGCGGCTGCTCGAGGCGGTACGCCCGGACGCGCGGCTCGTCCTCGTCGGCGATCCCGACCAGCTGGCGTCCGTGGAGGCCGGGGCGGTGCTCGGCGACCTGGTCGCGCGCCCGCCGCGGCCCTGGCCCGACCCGCGCGCCGACCACGGGGCGGCGCTGTTGCCGGCGGATGTGGGGACCGCTGCCGAGGTCAACGCGGAGCTGCGCAACGACGTCGTCCGGCTGCGGACGACGTACCGCTTCGGCGGCACCATCGCCTCGCTGGCCGAGGCGATCCGGCTCGGCCGTCCCGACGATGTCCTGACCGCGCTGCGGAGCGGCCAGCCCGACGTCGAGTTCCTGGAGTCCGTCTCGCTCGACGCGCGGACCCCGCTCGGTGTGGAGGCACTCCGGAGAGACGTCGAGACCGCCGGACGGGCGCTGGTCTCCGCCGCCCGGGCCGGCGACGTGACCGGGGCGCTGAACGCGCTCGAGCGCCACCGGCTCCTCTGCGCCCACCGCCTCGGCCCGTACGGCGTCGCGCGGTGGAGCGCCGAGGTGGAGCGGTGGCTGGCGCCGGTGATCGAGGGGAACGTCGCCGAAGGTGAGTGGTACGTCGGCCGGCCGCTGCTGGTCACCGCGAACGACTACGCGCTGAAGCTCTACAACGGCGACACCGGTGTGATCGTCGACGGCGACTCCCGCGGCCCGTTCGCGGCGTTCAGGCAGGGCGGCGACACCATGCTCCTGCCGCCCACCCGGCTGTCGGCGGTGCAGACCGTGTACGCGATGACCGTCCACCGCGGTCAGGGCAGCCAGTTCCAGCGGGTCTCGGTGCTGTTGCCGCCGGGCGACTCGCCGCTGCTGACGCGCGAGCTGCTCTACACCGCGGTGACGCGGGCGCGGGAGTTCGTGCGGGTAGTCGGGTCGGAGGAGGCCGTCCGCGCGGCGGTCGAACGGCCGATCGTCCGGGCCAGTGGGCTGCGCCGCCCGTCGGGTTGACCTCGTTCGTCGACCTAGGGGTACAGGGCGACGTTCTCGGACGCAGATCAGCCTGCCATCATCGCCGGATGACCGAGGAGCGTTGGGTCGACCTGGTCGAGAACGCGGTGGGCGGGTCGGTCACACCGGGGACGATGTTCGGCTCCAAGGGCCTGCGCACGGGGAGGAAGTTCTTCGCGATCTGGTGGAACGGACAGCTCGTCGCAAAGCTGAGCGCGGCGACTATCGAGGCGCTCGTCCGGTCCGGCCAAGGGCAACGTTTCGAGCCGATGGCGGGCAGGCCGATGACGGGTTGGGTGGTGGTCGCACCGACTGCGGACTGGCCTGCGCTGACCGAAGAGGCACGCGCGTTCGTGGAGTCGCAGGCGCGCTGACGCAGAAGCTGGAGCGCGGCTAACCGAAATCAGGTCCGGACCCGAACTCCTCCTACCTACGATTGCGCCTCAGTGCTTGACCAGACCTGACCAAGAGCGCAGCATGAAGGCGTGACGATTCAGGTCAACGTGTACGACGCCAAGACCCAGCTTTCGCGGCTTCTCGACCGGGTGGTGGGGGGAGAGGACGTCGTCATCGCCCGGGCCGGACGCCCGGTGGCCCGCCTCGTCCCCTACGTGCGGTCCGCCATGCCCCGCAAGTCTGGCGCCTGGACCGGTCGAGTCAAGATCGCCGAGGACTTCGACGTGCTGCCGGCCGACCTGCAGGCTGCGTTTCGCGGCGAAGCGGAGTGAGGCTGCTGCTCGACACTCACCCGCTGCTGTGGTGGTTGGCCGACGACCCACGTCTCGCCGACCCGGCGCGTACCGAGATCGCTGATCCGGCGAACGATGTCCTTGTCTCCGCCGCCAGCGCCTGGGAGATCGCGATCAAGGCAGCCCTCGGGAAGCTCTCCCTGCCCGATGATCTCGAGGAGCAGCTGGCCGGGAACTCCTTCTCGCCGTTGCCGATCCTGGTGCGACATGCGCTGGTGGTGCGTGACTTGCCGGACCACCATCGCGATCCCTTCGACCGATTGCTGGTCGCTCAGGCTCGGATCGAGGACCTGACGATCGTCACGGCCGACGCGTGCATCCCCCGGTACGACGTATCGGTGCTGCCTGCGACCACCTGACAAAGACGTCAGCACAGCCATTCTCGAACCAGCGGCTGAGGAAGACGAGCCCATGCTTCATCACCCTGCACCTGGCTTTCGGCCCCTTCATCCTGCTGGGTATCTTCGTCTCGGTCGTACGCCGTCGCGACGTTGCGGCGGAGGCCGAGGAGGAGCGAACCGACGATGGCTGAGGTGTTGTTGTTCCATCACGCGCAGGGGCTCACGTCCGGCGTCCGTGAGTTCGCCGAGACGTTGAGAAGCGCGGGCCACGTCGTCCACACCCCCGACCTCTACGACGGGCACGTCTACGACGACCTCGACGCGGGTCTGGGCTATATGCGGGAAGTCGGCTTCAGCACGATCATGGAGCGCGGCGAGGCCGCCGCCGAGGGGCTGCCCGATGAGCTCGTCTACGCCGGGTTCTCGCTCGGCGTGATGCCAGCTCAGAAGCTGACCCAGACCCGGCCCGGCGCCCAGGGTGCCGTCCTGATGGAGTCCTGCGTCCCGCCGGAGGAGTTCGGCGGCGCCTGGCCCGAGGGGGTGCCGGTGCAGATCCACGGGATGGACGCGGACTCGTTCTTCGCCGGGGAGGGCGACGTGGACGCCGCCCGCGCGATCGTCGAGTCGGTCGCGGACGCCGAGCTGTTCGTCTACCCCGGCGACAGGCACCTGTTCGCCGACAGCAGCCTCGGCTCGTACGACGAGCAGGCCGCCCGGCTGCTCACCGAGCGCGTGCTCGGCTTCCTCGCGCGCTAGCGGCGGCCGGCGAGCCCGTTCACGGCGCCGCCGCTGGCTTCTCCCAGACCGAGACATGCTTGGTGCTCTCGCTCGTGTACGGCTCGCGTTGCCACCCGCTCCAGCGCTCGCGCAGCCTCATCCCGGCAAGCTGGGCCATCAGGTCCAGCTCGGAGGGCCAGACGTACCGGAACGGAACCGAGAGGCGCCGCAGTCTTCCGTCGACGATCTCGAAGTGGTGCGAGGTGAGGCCTTGCGCCGCGACGTCGTACTCGTCCAGCCCCCATCGGGTCTCGCTCACGTAGAAGGCGCGGAGGGTCTCCCCGGGCGGCAGCCGTCGGAGCTCCGGGATCCCCACCTCGATGAGGAAGCAGCCGCCCGGCTCGAGGTGGGCCGCGACGTTGCGGAAGCACGCGACCTGGGCAGCTTGGGTCGTCAGGTTGCCGATGGTGTTGAAGACCAGATACGCCACGGCGAACGTCCCCTCGACGGTCGTCGTCGCGAAGTCGCCGATCGTCACGCCGATCTCGTCGGCGCCCGGCTTGGCCCGCAGCCTGGCCACCATCGCCTTCGACATCTCGATCCCGTGCACCGGCACTCCCCGCTGCGCCAGCGGGACGGCGATCCGGCCCGTCCCGATGCCGAGCTCGAGCGCTCGACCTTCCCCGGCGAGCTGGACCAGGAGGTCGACGGCGGGGTCGACGACCGCCGGGTCGAACATGTCGGCACTGCTCTCGTCGTACCGGGCAGCGACGGCCACGTCGAAGTAACCGTCGTCGGGGTCCACAATCGGAACCTATCCAGGCGGGCGGTCGCGGCACGAGGCGATTTTGGTTCGGCCGCCAGCGAGCCGGTCTGGTCCTGGTGACCTCAGGTCTGCCGTTGTCCACAGCGGCCGGCGCGCCCGGGTACGGGGCCACGCCGGCGGCGACGAAGGGAGAGGTTGCGTGCTCGAGGCGGCGTTCTGGGGCTTGGTCGGGGGTGTGGCACTGCTCATCGGAGCGGTCGCCGGCCTGTACCTGCGAGCGCACGGCCGGCTGATCTCCCTCATCATGGGGTTCGGTGCCGGCGTACTCATCAGCGCCTTGTCCTTCGAGCTGGCCGAGGAGTCCTTCCGTGGCGGTGGCACCGATGCCGCCGTCATCGGCTTCGCCGCCGGTGCGCTGACCTTCTTCGGCGGCGACGCGATCATCGACCGGCGGGGCGGGGAGCACCGGAAGCGCTCGGGCGGACAACAGGCGGGCGGTGCGGCGGGCGCGATCGTGCTCGGCTCCCTGCTCGACGGGATCCCGGAGTCGGTCGCGATCGGCGTGAGCCTGCTCGGCGGCGGCGCGGTCGGCGTACCGGTCGTGGTGGCCGTCTTCCTGTCGAACGTGCCCGAGTCGCTGTCGGCGGCGACCGGCCTGCGCAAGGCCGGTCACTCGCCGCGGTGGATCCTCGGCCTCTGGACCGGCGTCGCGCTGGTGTCTTCCCTGGCAGCCGCTCTCGGGTACGGCCTCTTGGGCGGTGCCTCGGCGAACACGATCGCGCTCATCCAGGCCTTCGCCGCCGGCGCGATCCTCACCATGCTCACCGACACGATGCTGCCGGAGGCCGTCGAAGGCGGTGGGCCGACGGTCGGACTGGTCACGGTGCTGGGCTTCACCCTCGCGTTCCTGCTCAGCCAGGCCCAGTGATGACGATCGAACGCGCGTCAGGCGATGTTGCCGTACTCCCAGTGCCAGGGCTCGGGGCGGCTGCCGCCGGGCTCAGCCCAGGATGGGTGGTACCAGCCGTAGCGACCGGCGTTGGCCCGCATCCAGGCCTGGTCGGGTGTCCCGAAGCTCTGCAGGCCGCCGCAGAGGTCGACGGCGAGGCCCCAGCCGTGATTGCTGGTGCCCGGGACGGCCGCGAGCGACGGCTTCTCCCCATACACCCGTACCTGCGCGTCGTAGCTGCGGTAGGAGTCGCTCAGGCAGAGCGATCGGCCCAGAGCTTGCCGGTACGCCGCGGCGAGCCGCTCGTAGGCCTGAGCGGCGTCGGCTCGCAGCATGTGCCCCGGAACCGACAGGGCACAGAGCGCCGCGGCCGGTATCAGGCCGTTGGGATAGTTGCTCCATGCGGTAGCTGAAGCCGCTGAAACGCCACCGCAGCGGGCCGGAGCCGCGGCCGCTTGCGCGGCGGCGGCGGCGCGCGCGGCAGCGGCCTGGGCGGCAGCGGCCTGGGCGGCGGCCGCGCGTGCCGAGTGAGCCGCAGCCAGCCGGCGCGCCTCCTCCCGAGCGGCGCGTTCTCGGGCCAGCCTGGCGGCTCGCTCCCTGGCCTGCTGCTCGGCAATCAAGCGCCGCACCAACGTCTCGAGATCGCTCTGCGCCGCAGCGGCCTGAGCGCGCAGCGCCGCGACCTGTGCCGCGAGGGCGCGCTGCTGGGAGGTTGCCTCGGCTGCTGCTTGCTCGGCGGCCTGCGTCAGCTCGTCGGCCACCTTGCGCGCCCTCATGTGGTCGCGCAGCACGTCCTGGCCGTCCTGAGTGACCTGGCTGAGGTAGGTGGCCCCATCCAGCAGAGACTCCGCATCTTGATCACCGGTCGAGAACAACAGCGCGAGGGTGGGTGATACGCCGCCGCTCTTGTACGCGCTGCGCAGCAGGGCGTCGACTCTCTGCCGGCTGACCGTGACCCGCAGCCGTGCGGCCGCGGCCACCCGTCGCTGCGACAGCGCACGCGTTACCGCCTGCGCCAGCCGGGCGTTGGCCGCCTCGTACGACGCGGTCGCAGCCAGCAGGTTGCGCTGGACCTCTGCGGCCCGCTGCCGCAGAGCAGCAAGCTCCGGGGTCTGCAGCGCCTCAACCGGGGGGGCTCCACCCGCCGCCCGGGCCGACGGCTCGGACGGCGCCACAAGCAAGATCGGTACGCCGAGTCCGACCGCTACCAGCCACGCGACCACGCGTGGTACGGAGTGGGTCGGCGAGGCTGGACGACGGGTGTCGAGACCGGTACGAGTCGCATTGCGTATCAACGGACGTCCTCGGATCAGGGTGAGGAGCAGGGGCAGGCAAGGGCCACCTAGGCAGCCCGACGGGCCTCTAGACCGGCAAGACTCCGAGCGCGGCCAGCGGGGCGGGTAGGGAGTTCCGGCGCCAACCGGCTGCTCACCGCGTGGGTGTTCTGCGGGTGTAGCCACAGCGGCTGGCCGGGCGCCGTACGACCGGCACAACGATCGTCCGCAATGGCGCCACGATCACCCCTGCCGTCCTCCGTCTGCTGGCTGCGACAACCCTGACGCCCCAAGGCACGGTAACCGGATCTGTACGGGCCTGCAGCGGGTTCGCTCAATCTCTCGCCGAGACGCACGGGAGCCGCCGCCGCCGTGTCGGCGACGGCGGCTTCCGCGCTTGCTACTGCTTCGTAAGCAGCGCGGCCATCTGGTCGATCTCGGCCTGCTGGTCCTTGACGATCTTTCCGGCCAGGTCCTTGGCGGGGCCGTAGCCGCCCTTCGCCTGCTCGGTTCGAGCCATCTCGATGGCGCCCTGGTGGTGCTCGGTCATCATCGTCAGGAACGCGCGGTCGAAGGCCGTGCCGCCCTTGGCCATCAGGTCGTTCATCTGGTCGCTGCTCATCATTCCCGGCATCGAGGTGGACGAGTGGCCGCCGCCGTGGCCCATGCTGGTCGACGACGAGGGCACGTCCTCCCCCCACGACCGCAGCCAGCCACTCATGGTCTCGATCTCCGGGTCTTGAGCTGCCTGGATGCGGCTGGCCAGGCTCTTGACCTCGGGAGCCGCGGCCCGGTCGGCCATCCGGGCCATCTCGATGGCCTGCCGGTGGTGCGGAATCATGCCTTGGGCGAAGGTGACGTCAGCGGCGTTGTGACTGCCCTCGGTGCCACCGGCCGTGCTGTTGTCCTTGCTGCTGCCACAGGCCGCCAGTACGACGCTGGCAAAGAGGGCAAGCAGGATCAGGGCTGTGCGCTTCATGGTTTCTCCTGTAGGGATCAGGGATCAGTAGGTCTCGACGGGACGGTTGACGACGACGGTCGTCAGAAGCCCTTCGGCCTAGATCCGCAGTACGCCCAGTCGGGAGATATCCGGGGGACGAGGACCACACGAGGCTGCCCCGGCCGGGGTCGGCGGGGCCGAGTCGATCGGCTCCACCGCGACCCGAAAGCCAGGGGTGGTTGCCGGCGCGATCGAGGTCGGGCCACCGGTGCGGACGGCCTTGCAGAGGTCGTGGTGCGGTGCCGGGTCGCGGTGGCAGGGCGCCGACGTGTCATGGCCGCCCGCCTCCGCGGCGGCGCCCGAGGCCGTTGCCGCCGCGAGCATCGACACCTGCTGGGCGTGGGCGACCGGACTGCCCTGAGCCAGCCCGTGCATCCCGAGCAGGCCCATGATCAGACTGACTACCAGCACCGCTCTACGCACCATCAAGCGAGCGTCTCCGGACCTAGGTCGGGCCGGCGCAGCAGCGCAGCGTCGGGGGCGATGACGACGGTCGACACGTTCATCACGATACCGCCGGTCGGCGGGGCGGGCTTGCTGATGGTCATCCCTGGTGGGCACCGGCCAGGAGCTTCCAGGTCCGGCCCGCGTCGGTCGAGGCGTAGACGCCGGCGCTGGTGGCGGCGAGATAGTCCTTCGCCGTGGTGGTGGCGAAGGCCTCGGGGGCTCCCGGCAGGCGCCCGGTCTGAGCCCAGCGATCTCCGGTTCGGGTCCACACGGTGCCGTCCGGGCCGACACCGGCGAGCCCGTGCTCGGCCGTCAGGTGATGGATCAGCAGCAGCGGCTGGGGTGGCCGGGAGACCGCGGGCGCGAAACTGGCCCCGCCATCCCGGCTCTCCAGCAGCCCGGTCTCGGTGGTGGCGAGCACTGTCGTCGGCGCCTCGGGGTCGGCGCTGAGGTCAGCGACCGCCACCTGCGCACCGCGGCGCCACAGCCGGCCGCCGTCGTCGCTGCGTAGGACCGTCGAGCTCTGAGAGTCCCAGCCGTAGAGGGTCGAGCCCGCGGCGGTCAGTGCGTGGAAGTCCACCTCTCCCCGCAGCGCCAGCGTCTCCCAGGTCTGGCCGCGATCGGTGCTACGGATCAAGCCAAGGTGTGGCGGACCACCCTCACGAGGGCCCGGGTGTCCGCTTCCGTAGAAGACGCCAGCGTCGGCAATGGTGAAGCCCATGGTGTCCTGGTGGCGGTCTGCCACCCGGGTGGTCGAGCCGTCGGGGTTCACCTGGAACAACCCGTAGTGGGTGGCGGCGTACACCTGCCCGTTGACCGGGTCCCGCCCGAGACCATGAACGTGGCCGAAGCCCGGCTCGGCGTTCGGTCCCCCGCCGGGCGCAGCCTCACGCGTCGCCGAGCAGCCAGCGGTGAGCAGAATTGCGAGGGCGACGGCGACTGGGCGGTGGCGCATGGGTTCCTTCGGTCGGGTCAGTGTTCGTAGCTATCTTCGCAAAGTGCGCTCGTCCAAGGACTCGCCGCCGTGGCCGCCCTTAGACCCGACCACTGAGCGGCAGATCTTTATCGCGGTCCGGCTAGCTCGATCTCGACTGAACCGCGCCAGGAAGTCGCCGGCGTCGCCGGGAGCTGCCGTTCTGCCGGCCGCTAGCCACCCGCCATGGCGCCGACGACGAGGAACGGCTCGGCACCGCGCGCCACCGCGTCGGGCAGCGGCGCGTCCGGCGGTTCGTGGGACAGGTCCTGCTCGCAGGCGAAGAACCGGACGAACGCGCGGCGCTGCTGCGTGACCGAGTCGCGGACCGTCCCGCGCAGCACCGGATAGCGGGCCTCGAGCGCATCGAGCACCAACCGCTGCGTGGCCTCGCCATCCAGGTCGAGCTGCACCTCGCCTTCGACGTGCGCGAGCGTCCGCAGATGTGCCGGCAGCACGACGCGGATCATGGCAGCGTCTGGACCTCGACGGAGAGCACCGCCGGCAGGTCCCGGACGATCGGCGCCCAGCTGTCGCCGGCGTCGGCGGACGCGTACACCTGACCGCCCGTCGTACCGAAGTAGACGCCGCAGTCTTCCAGCGAGTCGACCGCCATCGCGTCCCGCAGCACGTTGACGTAGCAGTTGCTCTGCGGCAGCCCGTTGGTGAGGGCCTCCCACTCGTTCCCGCCGGTCCGGCTGCGGTAGACCCGCAGCTTCCCCTCGGGCGGGAAGTGCTCGGAGTCACTCTTGATCGGTACGACGTAGACGGTGTCCGGCTCGTGGGCGTGCACGTCGATCGGGAACCCGAAGTCGGTTGGCAGGTTGCCGCTCACCTCGTGCCAGGACTCACCGGCGTCGTCACTGCGCATCACGTCCCAGTGCTTCTGCATGAACAGCACGTCCGGGCGTGACGGGTGCATCGCGATGCGGTGCACGCAGTGGCCGACCTCGGCGTCCTCGTCGGGGATGCCGCCGGAGCGCAAGCCGCGGTTGATCGGCTTCCAGGTCGTGCCCGCGTCGTCGGACCGGAAGGCGCCGGCCGCCGAGATCGCTACGTAGATCCGGTCGGCGTCCCTCGGGTCGAGCAGGACGGTGTGCAGGCACATGCCGCCGGCACCCGGCTGCCAGGACGGCCCGGAGCCGTGGCCACGTAGCCCGGACAGCTCCTGCCAGTCCATGCCGCCGTTGGTCGAGCGGAACAGCGCCGCGTCCTCGACGCCGGCGTAGACCGTGTCGGGGTCTGTCAGCGACGGCTCGAGGTGCCAGACCCGGGCGAACTCCCACGGGTGCGGCGTGCCGTCGTACCACTGATGGGTGCCCGGTACGCCGTCGTAGGTGAAGTCCTTGCCCACCGGCTCCCACGTCTTGCCGCCGTCGTCGGAGCGCTGGATCAGCTGCCCGAACCAGCCGCTGGTCTGCGACGCATAGATCCGGTTCGGGTCTGCGGGCGACCCCTTGAGGTGGTACATCTCCCAGCCGCCGAAGTGCGGGCCGCTCACGTCCCAGCTCTCTCGCTTCCCGTCGGCCGTCAGGACGAACGCGCCCTTGCGGGTCCCGACCAGCACTCGTACGCCGCTCACCCGGTGCTCCCCTCCACGCCCGCCAGCCGGACGTCCCCGAGGTTAGGAGGGCCGCCGGTCGGCAGACTCATCGCTCGCTACGGGACTGCTTTCGGCTTCAGCAGGCAGAACTCGTTGCCCTCCGGGTCGCGCAGCACCTGCCAGCTGCCGCCGTCGTACACGTCGTCCGCCCTTGTCGCCCCGAGGGTGAGGGTCTGCTCGACCGCCGCCGCGAAGTCGGTGGTGAACAGGTCGAGGTGCAGCCGGTTCTTTCCCGACTTGCCCTCCGGAACCCGCAGGAAGTCCAGGACCGGACCTCCCGGCGGCCGCAGCCGCGCGTCGCCATCCCTGTCGATCTCGATCTCGCCGCCGACCAGGGCGGACCAGAACTCCGCCAGCCGCGGCGGGTCGGCGCAGTCGATTGCGACGACGCCGATGCCGACGACAGCGGGCGCCTGGGTGCTCACGTCTTCCCCCCGAACGTCTGAGGACCCGAACCTACCGCCCAGCCCTGAGGAAGGCGCGGGGTGTGATGCATCGGCCTTGCGCAGGGTGTTCGGGTCCTCGAAGGTCAGGGAGGGACCGCTCAGCGTGGCGCCGTCTGTCCCTCCGGCCCGGAGCCCGTTGATCCGCGATCAAAGGAGTCCGAATGCCCGTCGAGCTGAACCACACGATCATCTCCGCCCGTGACAAGCGGGAGTCGGCGACCTTCCTCGCTGAGATGCTGGGCGTCGCCCCGCCCACGCCGTACGGCCCGTTCCTCGTCGTGCAGATGGACAACGACGTCTCGCTGGACTTCATGGACGACCAGGGTCCGGTGTCTCCGCAGCACTACGCCTTCCTGGTCGGGGACGCGGAGTTCGACCAGATCTTCGGGCGCATCCGGGGGCGTGGACTCCCCTACTGGGCCGACCCCGGGCGCAATCGGCCGGGTGAGACGAACACCAACGACGGTGGCCGCGGCGTCTACTGGGAGGAGCCGAGCGGTCACTTCCTGGAGATAATCACGCGCCCGTACGGTGGCTGACGTGTCATACCCCTCGCTGGGCTATCTGGGCGACACCGGAGAGGTGACCGGTGCCTTCCGCCCCGCTGGACAGCCGCCGGAGCTGACCAGCTCCTCGGGCGGGGGCGCGCACTACCTCGCCACCGGGGCATCGACGGACGGCAGGTTCGGCCTCAACCGATGGGAGATGGGGTCCAGCCCCGGCGGGCCGGACCCACACTTCCACCGGACGATCTCCGAGTCGTTCTTCGTGCTCTCCGGTGAGGTGCGCCTGTACGACGGCCAGCGCTGGGTCGGAGCGACCGCCGGTGACTTCCTCTACGTCCCTGCGGGCGGGATCTGGCTTCCGCAACGAGTCCGGTGCGCCGGCCACGATGCTGATTTTGTTCGCTCCCGGGGCTCCCCGGGAGGACTACTTCGAGACGCTGGCGGACGCCGCCCGGCGAGAGGCGATGGATGAGGAGCAGCGGGCGGAGTTCTTCCTCCGGCATGACACCTACTGGGTCTAACGTGCTGCTGGGGTAGGGGGGAGTCCGTCGTGAGCGTTGACTTCGCGGCCGTCACGGGGCGGCAGCAGAAGGTATGGAGCCTGGGCGACTACGGCCGGGTCGGCAGCCTGCTGAGCTGGATGGGGGAGTCCCTGGTCCAGCAGCTGGACATCCACTCCGGCGAGCGGGTGCTCGACGTCGCCGCCGGCAACGGCAACGCGTCCCTGCCGGCGGCCCGGCGCTTCGCCGACGTGCTGGCAACCGACTACGCGCCAGAGCTGCTGGCGGAGGCTCAGCGGCGGGCCGACGCGGACGGCGTCAGCCTGCGCACGCAGGTTGCGGATGCGCAGGCGCTGCCGTTCGGCGACGGCGAGTTCGACGTCGTGATGTCGACGATCGGGGCGATGTTCGCGCCGGACCAGGACGCTGTCGCCCGCGAGATGCTGCGCGTCTGCCGTAGCGGCGGCCGGATCGGCATGGCCAACTGGACGCCGGACAGCGCGGTGGGTGACATGTTCCGCATCGTCAGCAAGCGGGTGCCGCCGCCGCAGGGTCTGCGGCCGGCGGTCGCGTGGGGCTCGGAGGAGCGGGTCACCGAGCTGCTCGGGGAGGGGTGCCGCGAGATGCGGACCGCCCGCCGTACCTGCGCCTGGCGCTACCCGTCTCCTGAGGCCTGCCTGGCCTACTTCCAGGCCTGGTACGGACCGGTCCTGGCTGCCTTCACGATGGTCGGCGACGCCGGACGCGAGGACCTCGAGACCGAGCTCCGCTCGATGTTCGCGAGCCACAACACCGCCGCCGACGGAACGCTCGCGATGGACGTCACCTACCTCGAGGTGGTCGGCGTCCGGGCCTAACGGGGACCGTGCGCCTGCCCAACACGCGCAACCTGGCCGATGGCGGGGGGGTGCGGCTCGAAGGTCATGTCGATGCTGTCCATGATGAGGGCTGCCGCGGCTTGGCGGGCGATCGCGGTGTCGCGCAGCCGCCCGGTCAGCGCCAGGGTGCGCAGCATCGCCCGCGGCACGTGGCGCGGACCTTTCGCGTTGCTGCCCAGCTCTCGCTGGCTGAACGCGGCCAGCTCGTCCATGGTCAGGTTGTCCGGGCCACCCACCTCGAGCACCTGACCCCGCCGCTGTGAGTCGGTGGCAGCCCCGGCAACGACGGTGGCTACATCGGTGACGGACACGAAGTTGACCGGGTTGGTCCCACGGCCGAAGACCAACGGGCGGCCGGTGTGAGCGGCCGACCGGCGCATCAGCTCCACGTACAGCTCGATGAAGGCGGTCGCGCGGACGATGGTCCACTTCACGTCGCTGCGCCGCAGGCGCTCCTCAGCGGCGGCCTTCATGCGGAGCAGCTCGATGGGGTGGTCCGGCGCGGCGCCGACGACCGACACGAGTACCACGTCGGCGCCCCCAGCCGCCGCGGCGTCGATCAGGTTGGCGTTGCCGTCCCGGTCCACCGAGCGCGGCGTCACCCCGCCGGGACCGGCGAACCCGTGCACGGCCGACACCACGGTCGTGGCACCAGCGACCGCCGGAGCCAGCGAGGCCGCTTCGCGGACGTCTCCCCGTACGACATCGACGAGCGGCCCCGCCACGGCCGCGGCGCGCGCCGGATCGCGGGTCAGCACCCGTACTTGGCGACTCTCGTCGGCGAGCCGCCGTACGACGAGCGCGCCCAGCCGGCCGGTGCCGCCGGCGACGAGGATCATGGTGCGGCCCTGACCTGCGCTCGTACGGCGGCGTCGACGTCGCCCCCGCCGTCCTGCACGGGCTCGAGGTAGAAGCGCGCCCATGAGGCCCGCCCGGAGGTGACCCCGAAGATGATGACTCCGCGCATGAGGTGGCGGCTGCCGTCGCGTCTCGTGCCGGACATCTCCCACTCGCTCCAGAGCGTGCCCGCGGCCGCCGCCGACCGCAGAACGACGGCTCGCAGGTCGGGCACCCCGGCAAACAGCTGCGTCCAGTTCGCCCGGACCTGCCCCCGCCCGGTGAAGTCGCGCGCCGGATGGGCGGGCGTCTCGTTGATGTAGTCGTCCGTGAAGCAGTCCGCGAGCGCGTCGAGGTCGTGGGAGTTGGCTGCGTCCTGCAGCCGCTCCAGCAGCGGCAGCGACGACGTCTTGGGATCCATCCAGCGCTCCCGCCAGAAACCAATACAGTAGCCTGTATCGAATGCTGTCGAGCATGGAAGAGCCGTCGTCGCCTGTCAAGGCGGTGCGCCGCTACGACGTCAGCGGCCGCCGTGACCGTGCGCTGCGCAACCGCGAGAACCTGATCGAGGTCGCGGAGCGACTGTTCCTGCGAGACGGCTACCCCGCCACGACGGTGGGTCGCATCGCCGCCGCTGCCGGCGTCTCGAACGAGACGGTCTACAAGGCCTTCGGCGGCAAGGCAGGCATGGTCCGGGCGATCCAGGAGAACCGCCTGCTGGGTGCCGGACCGATCCCGGCACCGGACCGATCAGACGAGATCTCCGCCACCGAGCGCGATCCGGCCGCAATGCTGCGCGGGTGGGCGACGCTCGCGACGGAGGTCGCTCCTCGAGTAGCGCCGATCATGCTGCTGGTGCGCTCTGCGGCGGCCACCGATGCTGACATGGCGGCCCTGATGACCGACATGGCCAGCCAGCGGCTCGACCGGATGGCGCACAACGCCCGTCGGCTCGCCGTACGAGGGAGCCTTCGCCGCGGTGTCACGCTGGAACGCGCTCGCGACGTCCTGTTCGCCTACACCGCTCCGGAGCTCTACGAGGTGCTGGTGATCCACCGCCGCTGGTCGTTGGAGGAGTTCGGCGACTTCATCTATCGGGGACTCGTCGCGGAGCTGCTCGAGCGGTAGCGGATTCCCTCGCTGAATCGATGACGGATGTCATCGACAGGTGCTGACGCGTGAATCTGGTTAGCCGCGGCACCTGGGCGTCGCCGGCGCGCGCTGCGGCTGGCTTGTCGTGTGTCCGTACGGCGTGTCGGACCCGCCAACCTCGCCCGAGCCGCGGGACTTGCCGGGCATGCGGTGTGCTGGGCGAGCCCGAAAGCGTCAGGCGATCTTCCAGGTGTCGCCGCTGTGCAGGAGCGCCGAGATGTCGGCCGCGTCGGAGGTGGCTGAGGCGAGCTCGAGCTGCTCGCGCATCAGGTCGTCGTAGACCGGCCGGCGTACGGACCGGAACACGCCGATCGGCGTCGCGTCGGCCAGCCGGGAGAGCATGAAGGACATCGCCGGCTCGTCGGCGCCGGGATCGTGGACCAGCAGTGCATCCTCGCCGACGGTCGCGACGTCGACGACCTCGAGCACACCCTGCCCGGTCACCCGGACCCCCTTGGCCAGGTCGGTGCCGAAGCGCACCGGCTGCCCCGCCACCAACCGGATGGTCGCGTCGTCCCGGGTCCCCGGGTCCTTCATGGCCTCGAAGGTGCCGTCGTTGAAGATGTTGCAGTTCTGGTAGATCTCGACGAACGCCGTACCCCGGTGCGCGGTCGCCGCCCGCAGCACCTCCTGCAGGTGCTTGCGGTCCGAGTCGAGCGTGCGGGCGACGAAGGTGGCCTCCGAGCCCAGGGCGAGCGACACCGGGTTGAACGGTCGGTCCAGCGACCCCAGCGGGGTCGACTTGGTGATCTTCCCCAGCTCGGACGTCGGCGAGTACTGGCCCTTGGTCAGGCCGTAGATCCGGTTGTTGAACAGCAGGATCTTGAGGTTGACGTTGCGGCGCAGCGCGTGGATGAGGTGGTTGCCACCGATCGAGAGGCCGTCGCCGTCACCGGTGACCACCCACACCGACAGGTCCGGCCGGCTGGCGGCCAGGCCGGTCGCGATCGCCGGCGCGCGGCCGTGGATCGAGTGCATGCCGTAGGTGTTCATGTAGTACGGGAAGCGGGAGGAGCAGCCGATCCCGGAGACGAAGACGATGTTCTCCCGGCGCAAGCCCATCTCGGGCATGAACTGCTGGACGGCGGCCAGGATCGCGTAGTCGCCGCAGCCCGGGCACCAGCGGACCTCCTGGTCGGTCTTGAAGTCCTTGGCGCTCTGGCGCTCGGAGGTCGTCGGCACCAGCTCGAGGCCCGGAGAGAACGGCAGCCCGTTCGCCACGTCGGTCATGACTCGATCACGTCCCGGATCACGCCCGCCAGCTCCTCCGCCGAGAACGGCAGGCCGCGGACCTTGTTGTAGGCGATGGCGTCGACCAGGTAGCGCGCCCGCACGAGCAGCGCCAGCTGGCCCAGGTTCATCTCCGGCACGAGCACCTTGTCGTAGCGCCGCAGCACCTCGCCGGTGTTGGCCGGGAACGGGTTGAGGTGCCGCAGGTGCGCCTGCGCCACCGAGCCACCGGCCGCGCGCACCCGGCGTACGGCGGCCCCGATCGGCCCGTACGTCGACCCCCACCCGAGCGCCAGCACCCGGGCACTCCCGGACGGGTCGTCTACCTCGAGCGGCGGGATGTCGCGGGCGATGCCGTCGACCTTGGCCTGGCGCAGCCGGACCATCAGGTCGTGGTTGGCCGGGTCGTAGGAGATGTTGCCCGAGCCGTCGGCCTTCTCCAGCCCGCCGATGCGGTGCTCCAGTCCCGGCGTACCGGGGATGGCCCACGGCCGGGCCAGCGTCGTGGGATCGCGTAGATAGGGCCAGAACTCGGCCTCGTGGTTGGGCTCGGTGGTGAAGTGCACGGTCAGGTCGGGCAGCGAAGCCGGCTCGGGCAACCGCCACGGCTCCGAGCCGTTGGCGAGGTAGCCGTCGGAGAGCAGGAAGACCGGCGTGCGGTACTTCGTCGCGATCCGCACCGCCTCGATCGCGGCGTCGAAGCAGTCCGACGGGCTGCGCGGCGCGACGATGGGCACCGGTGCCTCGCCGTTGCGCCCGAACATCGCCTGCAGCAGGTCGGCCTGCTCGGTCTTGGTCGGCAGCCCGGTCGACGGGCCGCCGCGCTGGATGTCGCAGATCACCAGCGGCAGCTCGAGCGACACCGCGAGGCCGATCGTCTCGCTCTTGAGCGCCACCCCCGGCCCCGAGGTCGTCGTCACCCCGAGGGCACCGCCGAAGGAGGCCCCCAGCGCCGCCCCGATGCCGGCGATCTCGTCCTCGGCCTGGAACGTGCGTACGCCGAACCGCTTGTGCCGCGACAGCTCGTGCAGGATGTCCGACGCCGGTGTGATCGGGTAGGCGCCGAGGAACAGGGGGAGCCCGGTAAGCCGGGAGCCGGCGATCAGTCCGTAGGACAGGGCGAGGTTGCCGGAGATGTTTCGGTAGGTGCCGGCCGGCATCGGTGCCGGCTTGATCTCGTAGCTGACCGAGAACGACTCGGTGGTCTCGCCGAAGTTCCAGCCGGCCCGGAAGGCGGCCACGTTGGCGCGCGCGATCTCAGGCTGCTTGGCGAACTTGCGTTCCAGGAAGGTGAGCGTGCCCCCGGTGGGCCGGTTGTAGAGCCAGCTCATCAGCCCGAGGGCGAACATGTTCTTCGCCCGCTCGGCCTCCTTCTTGCCGAGGTCGAACTCGGCCAGTGCCTGAACGGTCATCGAGGTCAGCGCGATCTGGTGCACCTGGTACTCGGCGAGCGAGCCGTCCTCGAGCGGGTTGGCGGCGTACCCCACCTTGGCCAGGTTGCGCGGGGTGAACTCGTCGGTGTTGACGATGATGTCCGCGCCCTTGGGTACGTCGGCGACGTTGGCCTTGAGGGCCGCCGGGTTCATCGCGACCAGGACGTTCGGGGCGTCGCCCGGCGTCATGATGTCGTGGTCGGAGAAGTGCAGCTGGAAGCCGGAGACGCCGGCGAGCGTGCCGGCCGGCGCCCGGATCTCGGCCGGGAAGTCCGGCAGCGTCGACAGGTCGTTACCGAAGGCCGCGGTCTCCGAGGTGAAGCGGTCGCCGGTGAGCTGCATCCCGTCGCCGGAGTCGCCGGCGAAGCGAACCACCACCCGGTCGAGCTGTCGGACCGCCTTGGTCACCTGAGAGAGCCTCCTCGTGACCGCCGATCCTACGCCGCCATGCTCGCTGACCTCGCTGACAGGCGACCTCATTCCGTCGGGCTGGCGTCGCCGTCCTCCTCGCCGTCGTCGCCGTCCTCGGCGAACACCCGGCTGAGCAGGAAGTCGGCCGGCTCCAGGGTCTGCAGCTGCTCCTTGGTCACCGACGTACCCTGCGCGCTGACCAGCCGGTTGGCCTGGCGCAGCCGGGCGCGCTCGATCGCGTTGCGGACGCTGCGCGCGTTGGCGAAGCGTGGTTGCCGCATCCGCCGCTGGAGGTAGTCGCGAAGCACCTCCTCGGTGTTCTCCGGCAACAGGTACTCGTGCTCCGTCGCAATGAGGCCGGCGATGGCGGCCAGCTCGTCGACGGAGTAGTCGGGGAAGTCGATGTGGTGCGCGATTCGCGAGCTCATTCCGGGGTTGGACCGGAAGAAGTCGTCCATCCGGTCCTTGTAGCCGGCCAGGATCACCACCAGGTCGTCGCGCTCGCTCTCCATCACCTGCAGCAGGATCTCGATGCTCTCGGCGCCGTAGTCGCGCTCGTTGTCCTCCTTGTAGAGGTAGTACGCCTCGTCGATGAACAGCACGCCGCCCATGGCGCGCTTGAGCACCTCCTTGGTCTTCGGCGCGGTGTGGCCGACGTACTGGCCGACGAGGTCGTCGCGGGTGACCGAAACCAGATGACCGCGCCGGAGATAGCCCAGCCCGTGGAGCAGCTCCGCCATCCGCAGCGCGACCGTGGTCTTGCCCGTCCCGGGGCTGCCGGTGAAGCTCATGTGCAGGGCGGGGCGGGTCGCGCTGAGGCCGAACCGGCCACGCATCCGGTCGACGAGCAGCAGGGCGGCGATCTCGCGGATCCGGGTCTTGACCGGGACCAGGCCGACCAGCTCGCGGTCGAGGCGCTCGAGGACGGCGTCCACGTCGGACTCGCGGCGGACCTCGTCGACCTCGAGCAGTGCGTCGTCCGACAGCGGTTCCGGCGACTCCGCCGGCTCGGCGTCCGCCGAGGTGGCAGCCGGTACGGCGGCAGCGCCGGGGGAACCCGCGGCAGTGCCGGTCGAACCCGGCCGCCGCAGGGCGAACCCCCCGGCGTTTCCCGTCTCGGTCACCGGCTACTCGCCACTCCCGTACCGCCGCCCCTCGGGGCGGTCGGCGGCATAGCTGCGTAGCGAGTAGCGGATCCTGCGGTCGGGGCCGTCCTGCCGCTCGAGTGAGAAGCCCGGCTCGTCGGGTGGCCGCTGGACCAGGAAGGACAGTGCGGTGGTCTGCCGGCCGAGGCGCGCGTCGAACGCGGACACCCGCACGTAGTGCCGCGGGTAGGCCTCTCGGCAGGAGTCCACCTCGAGCATGAGCCCCGCCGCATCCGGTACGTCGAACATCGGCAGCGCCCACATCTCCCAGTAGACGTTGCGGGGGTGCGGGTCGTCGGTGAACTCCACCCCCACCGCCCACCCCTGGTCGATGCAGTACTGCAGCTGGGCTCGGATCTCCTCGTCGGTGAGGTCCGGGAGGTAGGAGAAGGCTCCTTGGGTGATGCGCACGTCGATCTCCCGTCTCAGGCGTTCGTCGGCGTGGGTGTCACGTCAGGCGCGTCGGTGGAGGTGTAGTCGAAGGTCACGTCGCCCCACACGTCCATCGCCGCGGTCAGCTCGGGGCAGTTCTTCGCCGCCTTGCGGAGGATGTCGTCGCCCTCCTTGAGGAAGTCCCGGCCCTCGTTCCGCGCCTTGATCATCGTCTCGGCGGCGACCCGGTTCGCGGTGGCGCCGGCCCCGATGCCCATCGGGTGGCCGATGGTCCCCCCGCCGAACTGCAGAATCACGTCCTCGCCCAGGTAGTGCAGCAGCTGGTGCATCTGGCCGGCGTGGATGCCCCCGGAGGCAACCGGCATCACGCCGGGCATCGAGGCCCAGTCCTGGGTGAAGTAGATGCCGTGTGCGGGGTTCTCCTCCACGTGGTCGAGCCGGAGGGTGTCGTAGAAGCCGGCGGTCGTCGCCGGGTCTCCCTCGAGCTTGCCGATCACCGTGCCGGCGTGGATGTGGTCGACCCCGATCAGGCGGGCCCACTTGGAGATCACCCGGAAGCTGACGCCGTGGCTCTTCTGCCGGGTGTAGGTGCCGTGGCCCGCGCGGTGCAGGTGCAGCAGTACGCCGTTCTTGCGGGCCCAGTGCGACATCGACTGCATCGCGGTCCAGCCGATCGTCAGGTCCTGCATGACGATCACGCTGCCGATCTCCTTGGCGAACTCCGCCCGCTCGTACATCTCCTCCATCGAGGCCGCGGTCACGTTGAGGTAGTGGCCCTTGACCTCGCCGGTCGCGGCCATCGCCTTCTGGACCCCCTCCATGGAGAACAGGTAGCGGTCCCGCCAGCGCATGAACGGCTGGCTGTTGATGTTCTCGTCGTCCTTGGTGAAGTCGAGGCCGCCGCGCAGCGCCTCGTAGACGACCCGGCCGTAGTTTCGCGCCGACAGTCCGAGCTTCGGCTTGACGGTGGCCCCGAGCAGCGGCCGGCCGTACTTGCCGAGGTACTCGCGCTCCATGACGATGCCGTGCGGCGGGCCGGCGAAGGTCTTGACGTAGTGCGTGGGGATGCGCATGTCCTCGAGGCGCAGCGCCTTCAGGGGCTTGAAGCCGAAGACGTTCCCGATGATCGAGGACGTCAGGTTGGCGATCGACCCCTCCTCGAACAGGTCGATGTCGTAGGCGATGTAGGCCAGGTACTGGTCGGTGCCGGGCACCTGCTCCACCCGGTAGGCCTTGGCCTGGTAGTGCTCGTGGGCGGTCAGCCGGTCGGTCCAGACGACGGTCCAGGTCGCGGTCGAGGACTCGCCGGCCACGGCCGCGGCCGCCTCGATCGGGTCAACGCCGTCCTGCGGCGTGATCCGGAAGCACGCGAGTATGTCGGTGTCCTTGGGCACGTAGTCGGCGTTGTAGTAACCCATGCTGGCGTAGCTCTGCACCCCGGCCGACCAGCGTTCCTTGCGCTCCGCTTTCGCGGTCATGTGCGTCACCTTCGTCTGCCTTCGAGGGCCTGCGGACTCCTCCATCGTGACCCGTCAGCTATGAGATGTCCATGGCACAATTCCTCATGTCCTATGAGTCTCTACTTGTGAAAGCCGAATGACTCCGCACCAGCTTCGAACATTCCTGGCGGTCGCCGAGGCCGGCTCGGTGAGCGATGCGGCCGACCGCCTGGTCGTGAGCCAGTCGGCGGTCTCGGCCTCGCTGGCCGGGCTGCAGCGGGAGCTCGGCGTACGGCTGCTCGAACGCCACGGCCGGGGGATCCGGCTTACCGACGAGGGCGCCGTGTACGCCGGTTACGCGCGGCGGATCCTCGGGCTGCTGGACGAGGCGCTGATCGCGGCCCGCGACGGCAACCGGCCCGAGCGCGGTCATGTGCGGCTGGGCGCGGTGCCCACGGCAGGTGAGCAGGTGGTCCCCGGCTACCTCGCGACCTTTCGCCGCCGTTATCCCCGGGCGCAGGTGAGCCTCGAAGTGGCGGCGCGCGACGACGTGTTCGCCCGACTGACCGCCCACGAGGTCGACGTCGCGGTGGCCGGTCGGCCGCCGGCGTCCTCGGCACTGGTCAGCCGGGCGGTGGCCGACAACGACCTCGTTCTGGTGGCCGTCCCCGGCCTGGTGCCGACCGATAGGCGGCGGGTCGAGCTGGCCGTGCTCGCAGCGGTGCCGTGGCTGCTGCGGGAACCCGGGTCGGGCACCAGGGAGACCATGCTGGGCTACCTCGCCGAGCGCGAGCTCGTTCCGCCGCAGCTGACGCTGGGCGCCAACGGGGCGGTGATCGCCGGCGCGGCGGCCGGCCTGGGCGTCACGCTGGTCTCGCGGTCGGCCGTGGCCCGGGAGATATCCGCGGGTCAGCTGGTCGTGCTGCCGGCACCGGGCACCCCCGTTCTTCGGCCGTGGCACGTCGTCACCCGGTCGGACGTGCCCGCGCCGGCACGGCTGTTCCTCACCCACCTGCTGGACTCGAGCTCGGTAGAGGCTTCGCCCCGGTTCGTCCGGCCCGCTCGGACGCGACGACCGCCCCAAGTGGACGGGGCCACGAAGGGCGCCTAGGCGAGCCCGTCGAGCAGGTGGTAGAGCAGCAGCAGCTGGGTCATCGCCAGCGGGGCGCTGCGGGCGTCGTCCCCGATAGCGCCCAGGCCGGCCGGCAACGGCTCGTCCGTCGACAGGTTGCGCCAGATCGCCCGCTGGAGGGCATCGCTCTCCTCCGCAGGCACGTAGCCGTGCACGTGCAGCGCGTCCACCGGCCGGTTGTCGTCGTCGCGGATCAGCTTGAGGTGCATCGCGCGGTTGTCCTCGTCGAGCAGGGCCGAGATGTCCGGGTGGCGGATCGTCGGGCGTAGCAGCAGGAGCGACGACAGCGGCGTTTCCGGCTCGTCGCGTCCCTCGACCGGTGCGAACCGGACGACGATGTCGGCGTACTCCCGCTGGGGGCGGATGAACGCCGCCGCGTCGGGCTCCCGGCGATCGAGGTCGGCGAGCACCTGCTCCTCGGTGTACCCGCGCTGCGTGGTGTCGCGCCGGACCTTCCAGCCGTGGCGGACCTGCTCGGGTGGGTCGAGGAAGACCTTGATGTCGAAGCACGCGCGGGAGAGCTTGGAGTGCAGGGGGAGCAGGCCCTCCACGATGAGGAACTCCTGCGGCTCGACCAGCTCCGGTCGGATCAGCTGACCCGTGCCGTGGTCGTACACCGGCTTGAGCACGGGTTGGCCGGTGGCGAGCAGCTGCAGATGCTGCTCCATGATCTCGACGTAGTTGCAGTCGGGGTGCAGGGGCGTGAACGGGACGTCCTTGCGTTCTTCGCGGTCGTAGCGGTGGTAGTCGTCCACGCAGATCGCGGTGGCGCGGCCGCCGAGCGCATCGACCAGACCGCGGGTGAGCGTGGTCTTGCCGGCCGCGCTGTCACCGGCGATCGCGAGCATGACCGGACGCCCGGAGCTCCGCTGTTGGTCGGCGCGCAGCATCCGCAACGCCTTGTCCGGCATGGCGCCATCCCCTCGTGCCCCAATGGGAGGCAACTCCGCGACGAGGCGACCGCTGACAACGCGCCTGCCTAGATCGAATGGTGCACCGGCAGCGCCCAAAGGTCCAGGGTCCCGCGGCCATGCACGCACCGACGGCACGGCGCGGTGCCCCCGGCCCGGCCGCCGGGGCAAGGTCAGCTCGGGCCTGCCGTCACGAGGCGGGCGGCCCCGTTGGCGGCACTGCGCTCGTGCAGCGCCGCCTGCCCCGCCTCGACCAAGTCGGGGTCGCCGTGCCAGGCCGCCAGCGCCGGGTCCACGAGCGCCCGCCCGAAGGAGAAGGTGACCTCCCACGGCGCCGGCCCGAGCCGCTGCATCGCGGCGAGGTGCTCGGTGGCCACCTCCGGCGGTTGCCCGCCCGAGAGGAAGGCGATTCCTGGAACCTCGGCCGGTACGGCGGAACGCAGCACCTCGACCGTCCGCCGCGCGACCTCCGCCACGCTGGCCTGCCGCGACGCCTTCGTGCCGGCCGTGACCATGTTGGGTTTCAGGACCATGCCGCCGAGGTCGACGGCGGCGATGGCGAGCTCGTCGAACACCTGCCTCAGGGTCGTCGCCGTCACGGCCGCGCAGCGGTCCAGGTCGTGGTCGCCGTCCATGAGCACCTCTGGCTCGACGATCGGCACGAGGCCAGCCTCCTGCGCGAGGGCGGCGTACCGGGCGAGGGCGTGCGCGTTGGCGTGCAGCGCGTTGTCGGTCGGCAGGCCGGCGCCGATCTTGATCACTGCACGCCACTTCGCGAACCGCGCTCCGAGGGCGGCGTACTCCGAGAAACGCTCCCGCAACCCGTCGAGCCCCTCGGTGACGGTCTCACCCGGTGCGCCGGCGAGGGGCTTGGCGCCGGTGTCGACCTTGATGCCCGGGAGCATGCCGGCCGCGGACACCGCTTCGGGGAAGGTGCGCCCGTCGGACAGCCGCGCCCGCAGCGTCTCGTCGAAGAGGATGACGCCGCTGATCGCCCCGGCGAGGCCCGGCGTGGTCACGAGCATCTCCCGGTAGGCGCGGCGGTGCTCCCCGTCGGGCGGTACGCCGGCCTTCTCCAGCCGGGTCGTCACCGTGGGGATGCTTTCGTCCGCGGCGAGAATTCCGCGACCTTCGGCCACCATCTGCCTCGCCACGGTGTGCAGCGAATCGCCCATTCCGGTCCCCTCACGTCCTGGTGTCACGCTCGGTCAACCGTAGGCCTGTCCGCCGTGGGGCGCGTGGCAGGCTGGCGACATGCTCCAAGTGGCCGTCGTGGGTTCCGGGCCGGCCGGTGTGTATGCCGCCCAGGGCCGGCTGCAGGGCCGGGCGGCCGTCCAGCCCGAGTGGCCGGCCTACGATGCCAGCCGTGAAGGGCTACTTCGGCTCCTACGCCATGGTCGGGCTGCTCTTCCTGCTCGGCGTCGGCTTTCTCGTCGTCGCCTTCACCGCCAACCGCCTGCTGCGGCCCCATCTGCCGACCCGCGAGAAGCGGCTCACCTACGAATGCGGCGTCGACCCGGTCGGTGCGGGCTGGGCGCAGACCCAGATCCGCTACTACGTCTTCGCCTTCCTCTATGTCATCTTCGCCGTCGACGCGGTCTTCCTCTTCCCCTGGGCTACGGTCTTCGCGGCGAAGGGCTTCGGCGTTGCTCCGCTGGTCGAGATGGTGATCTTCCTGGGGCTGCTCGCTGTCGGGTTGCTCTACGCCTGGCGTAAGAAGGTGCTGGATTGGACCTGACGCTGCGCCCGGCCGGCGGCGCCCAGCAGCTGGGCGCGCTCGCCCGTGAGGTGCCCATGCCGATCCGGTTCGTCCTCAACTGGGGTCGCAAGTACAGCCTCTGGGTCTTCAACTTCGGCCTGGCCTGCTGCGCGATCGAGTTCATCGCGACCTCGATGAGCGACCACGACTTCATCCGGCTCGGGGTGATCCCGTTCGCCCCCGGCCCCCGGCAGGCCGACCTGATGGTCGTGTCCGGCACGGTGACCGACAAGATGGCGCCCGCCGTACGCCGGCTCTACGAGCAGATGCCCGAGCCGAAGTACGTGATCTCCTTCGGCGCCTGCTCCAACTGCGGCGGCCCCTACTGGGACAGCTACTCCGTCACCAAGGGCGTCGACCAGATCGTGCCGGTCGACGTCTACGTGCCGGGCTGCCCGCCCCGGCCGGAGGCGCTGCTGCACGGCATCCTGCGGCTGCAGGACAAGATCGGTCGGGAGTCGCTGGCGGACCGCTACTCCCGCCCGCCGAGTCGCCCGATCCGGTCGGTGCCCGCCGAGGCGCTCCAGCGCCCGCTGGTGACCCCGGGCTTCGATGACTCCTGAGGAGGTCGGCGCCTGCTACGCCGCCAGGCTCGGCGCGGACGTCACCTTCGAGGAGTCCTACGGCGCCGGCACCGTCGAGGTGCCGGTGGCGCGGTGGGTGGAGGCGGCCACGCTGGCCCGCGACGAGCTCGACGCCCGCTTCTTCGACTGGCTCTCGGCGTACGACGAGCTCGAGGGCGGCTTCGCGCTGGTGGTGCACCTGTGGTCGGTGGCCGCGCGGCACCAGGTGCTGCTGCGGACGCGGGTACCGCGGGAGGACCCCCGGCTGCCGACGCTCACCGGCATCTACCGCGGCGCCAACTGGCACGAGCGGGAGACTTTCGAGATGTTCGGCGTGATCTTCGACGGCCATCCGAACCTGGTGCCGCTGCTGCTGCCGGACGGCTTCGAGGGCCACCCGCTGCGCAAGGAGTTCGTGCTCGCCTCCCGGGTGGCCAAGGCATGGCCGGGTGCCAAGGATCCCGCCGACAGCGAGAGCGCCCCGGGGCGGCGCCGGATGCAGCCTCCCGGCGTACCCGACCCCGACGCCTGGGGACCGGAGGCGGTCCGGTGACGCTGTCCCTGGCGCTCGCCGTCACCGCCAAGCTGCTCGGCTGTCTGGTCGCCTTCCTGACCCTGCCGCTGATCGTCGGGCAGATGGAGCACAAGGCGATGGCGCACATGCAGTCGCGACTCGGCCCGATGTACGCCGGCGGCTTCCACGGCTGGGCGCAGCTGATCGCCGACGGCGTCAAGTTCGTGCAGAAGGAGGAGATCGTGCCGGCGGCGGCCGACCGGGCGGTCTTCCGGCTCGCCCCGGCGGTCGCGCTGCTGCCCTACCTGCTGGTGCTGCTCGTCATACCTGTCGGCCCGGGTGGGCAGGTGGCGCAGGCGCTCGACCTGGGGCTGTTCTACGCGCTGGCGATGGCCAGCATCGGCGTGCTGGGCGCCCTGATGGCGGGCTGGGCCAGCGCCAACAAGTACGCCCTGCTCGGCGGCGTACGGGTGGCGGCGCAGCTGATGGCCTACGAGCTGCCAGTGGTGCTGGCGGCGGCATCGGTGGCGATGGCCGCCGGCACCCTGTCGCTGTCCGGCATCGTCGAGGCGTGGCGGTGGTGGTGGCTGCCCTACCAGGGGTTGGCGCTCGGGATCTTCTTCGTCGCCGGGCTGGCCGAGCTGCGGCGACCGCCGTTCGACATGCCGGTGGCCGACTCCGAGATCGTCTTCGGCCCCTACACGGAGTACACCGGGCTGCGCTTCGCCTTCTTCATCCTGGCCGAGTACGCCGGCATCGTGGTGCTGGCGGCGCTGACCACCGTGCTGTTCCTCGGTGGCTGGAAGGGGCCGTTCCTCGACACCCAGCTGGGCTGGCTCTGGACGCTGCTCAAGGTGCTGGCGCTGGCGTTCCTGGTCATCTGGGTGCGGGTCAGCTACCCCCGGCTGCGCGAGGACCAGCTGCAGCGCTTCGCCTGGGTCACCCTGGTGCCCCTGGCCCTGCTCCAGGTGCTGTTCACCGGCGTCGTACGGGTGGCGACGGCATGACCGCCCCACTCCCCGAGCTGTCCACAACGATCGGTCCACCCGGGGTGTCGGTACGCCGTGAGGGTGCGGCGTGAGCGGCCTACCGGGGTCGGGGCTCGTTCGAGGGCTCGCCGTCACCCTGCGGACGATGCTGAAGCGGTCGGTCACCGAGCAGTACCCGGACGTGAAGCCGGAGCTGCCGCCGCGCTCGCGCGGGGTGATCGCGCTGTTCGAGGAGAACTGCACGGTCTGCATGCTCTGCGCCCGCGAGTGCCCCGACTGGTGCATCTACATCGACTCGCACAAGGAGACGATCCCGGCCCGCGAGGAGGGCGCCAGGGCGCGCACCCGCAACGAGCTCGACCGGTTCGCGATCGACTTCTCGCTCTGCATGTACTGCGGCATCTGCATCGAGGTCTGCCCGTTCGACGCGCTGTTCTGGTCGCCGGAGTTCGAGTACGCCGCCTATGACATCGCCGAGCTGACCCACGAGCGAGAGCAGCTGCGCGAGTGGATGTGGACGGTGCCGCCGCCGCCGGCGCTCGACCCGGACGCCGAGCCGGCGAAGGAGCTGGGCACGGCGGCGGGGGGTGGTCAGCCGGCACGGGCCGAGCGGCCGGCGCGGGCCGAGCGCGCGCCGCGGGAACGGCCGACCGCGGCCGGCGTGCCGGCCGCCGAACCGCGCCTGCCGCAACCCGGCGACGAGGTCGCCGCCGGCGTTCCACCCGAGGTGGCGGCTGCAGCGGAGGCTGACGCGGCCAGCTCGGTCGAGGCAGCAGCGGTGGAGCGGCCCGAGGCAGCGGTCGGGCGGCCGGAGACGGAGGGGGCCGACCAGCCACCACCCGACGAGGTCGGGCGGTGACGCTCGCGGGGCTGCTGGCCGCGCCGCTGCCGGTGCCCCGGCCGGCGCCCGGGTTCCTGCCGCCGACGTTCAAGGAGCTGGTGTTCCTGGGTCTGGCCGTGCTGGCACTCGGCGCGGCGGTACTCGTCGTCACCACCCGCAACGTGATCCACGCCGCGCTGTGGCTGGTGGTCACCCTCGGCTCGCTGGCCGGCAGCTACCTGCTGCTGACCGCGGAGTTCGTCGCCTGGGTGCAGGTGCTGATCTACGTCGGCGCGGTCGTCGTCCTGCTGCTCTTCGCGGCCATGCTGACCCGGGCGCCGATCGGCCCGGCGCCGGACGTGGACAGCGGCAACAGGTTCGCCGCGACGGCGGTCGGCGCCGGCGCCGGCGCGCTGCTGGTGGCCCTGGTCGTCGACGCCTTCCGGTCGGCGTACGTCGACCTGGACACCGTGCCCCCGGGCAGCGCCCGAGCCACCGGCGCGGCGGTCTTCCGCTTCTACGTGCTGCCCTTCGAGGTCGCCTCGGTGCTGCTGCTCGCCGCGCTGGTCGGCGCGATCGTGCTCTCCCGCCGCGACATCGGCGCGCCGCCGGCGGAGGGCTGAGGCATGCACCTCGCCTATCCGCTGGTGCTGGCCGCACTGCTCTTCGGCCTCGGAACCTACGGCGTGCTGGCCCGGCGCAACGCCGTGCTCGTGCTGATGTCGGTCGAGCTCATGCTCAACGCCGCCAACCTCAACCTGATCGCCTTCGACGCCTGGCTGCGGGACCGGCTGCACGGCGGCCAGGTCTTCGCGCTGTTCGTCATCGTGGTGGCCGCCGCCGAGGTCGGCGTCGGGCTCGCGATCGTGCTGCTGGTCTACCGCAACCGGGAGACCGTGGCCCTCGACCGGGTGCGCGACCTCGCCGACATCTCGCCCGACGAGACCGCGGTCCTACGCCGGTGAGCTCGCAGGCGTGGCTCCTGCCGGCGCTGCCCTTCGCCGCCGCGCTGGTCGGGCTGCTCTTCGGCCGGCGGCTCCCCGGCGGCCCGGCGCCCCTGGCGGTGCTGGCCACCGCCGCAGCCGGCATCGTCTCGGTCGGCGTGCTGCTCGAGGTCATCGGCGACCCCAACCGGGTCCGGGAGGCGGTCACCGAGCTCACGCCGACCGGCGGCGTGCACATCACGGTCGGCACCCGGGTGGACGGCCTGGCCGCCGTGGTGGCGGTCATGGTGTGCGTGGTCGCGCTGCTCGTACAGGTGTACTCGACGGCCTACCTGCACGGCGACCCGAGGTACTCCTCCTACGCCGCGGAGGTGTCCCTGTTCACCGCCGCGATGCTGCTGGTGGTGGTCGCCGCCGACCTCTTCGAGCTGCTGGTCGGCTGGGAGGTGATGGGCGTCTGCTCCTACCTGCTGATCGGCCACTACTGGTCGTCGGCCTCGGCGTCGGCCGCGGCGGTCAAGGCGTTCATCATGACGAGGGTCGGTGACGTCGGCTTCCTGTTCGGCATCTTCACGCTCGGGCTGGCCGCGCACTCGTTCCAGATCACCGACGTCCTGCGGCAGGGCGGCTCGCTGTCGCACGGCGCGGTGGTCGCCGCAACGCTGCTGCTCGCGTGCGGCGTCGTCGGCAAGAGCGCGCAGTTCCCGCTGCACACCTGGCTGCCGGACGCGATGGCCGGCCCGACACCGATCTCGGCCCTCATCCATGCCGCGACCATGGTGGCTGCCGGCGTGTACGTCGTTGCGCGGCTCTATCCGCTGTTCCTCCTCTCGCCGGTCACCCTCGGCGCCCTCGGTGTTCTCGCCGCGATCACGATGGTGCTCGCCGCGCTCGCGGCGCTCGCGCAGGACGATCTCAAGCGGGTTCTCGCCTACTCGACGGTGAGCCAGCTCGCCTACATGGTGGGGGCGCTGGCCGTCGGCGGTTACACCGCGGGCGTGTTCCACCTGCTGACCCACGCCGCCTTCAAGGCGCTGCTGTTCCTGGGAGCCGGCGCGGTCCTGCACACGGTCGGCACCAACCTGATGAGCGAGATGGGCGGGCTCCGCCGGGCGATGCCGGTGACCTTCGTGACCACGACGATCGGTCTCGCGGCACTGGCCGGGGTGCCACCGTTCGCCGGCTTCTTCTCCAAGGAGGCGGTCCTCGGAGCGGCGTACGAGAGCGCCTTCGGACCGTCGCTCGGCCGGCCGCCGGTACCCCGCGCGGTCGCGGTCCTCGTGCTGGTCGCGGCGATGGGAACCGTGCTGCTCACTGCCGCCTACGTCACCCGGCTGTGGTTGCGGACCTTCCTCGGCGGCTACCGGGGGTCGGTGGTGGTGCGCGAGGCACCGCTCGCGATGACGGGCCCGCTGGTGCTGCTCGCCGTGCCGGCCGCCCTGCTCGGCCTGGCCGGCCTGAGCTCCGGCGGGCTGGCCCGGTGGGTCGGCGGCGCGTACGACGTCGGCTTCTTCACCTACACCGCAACCCCGCCGGGCCCGGGCGAGCTGTTCCACCCGGCCGGGCTGGCCCCCGAGGCGCGGACCGCCTGGCTGGCCCTCGCCCTGGTGCTCGTCGGCGTCCTCGGCGTCCTGCTGGCCTGGCGCCGGGCACCGGCCGAGGACCCGGCTCGGCTGCTCGGCCGCCTGCGCCGCCCGTTCGACCGGGCGTTCTACCTCGACGAGCTGTACGACGTGGCGTTGGTGCGGCCGATCCCCCGGCTGGCCCGCGCCGTGGCCGCCTTCGACACGCGGGGCGTCGACGGGGCCGTCAACGGATCCGGCGCCGGGGCCCGGCTGCTGGGTGGCGGCCTGCGCCGGCTGCAGAACGGCAACGTGCAGAGCTACGCGACCGGGCTGCTGCTCGGCGTCGTACTCATCGCCGCCTCGGTCGCGGTGCTGTCGTGACCACCGCCGTGCTGCCGCTACTGCTGGGGCTGCCGCTGGCCGGTGTCGCCGTGCTCGGCCTGCTCCCGGGGCGCCTCGAGCACCTCGCCAGGGTGATCGGGACGACCGTGACCGGGGCCACCTTCGCGGTCTCCCTGGCGATGCTGGCGGGCTTCGACTACGGCCGGGCCGGCATGCAGTACGAGCTCGACGTGCGGTGGATCCCCGCGGTCGACGTGCGATTCCACCTCGGCGTCGACGGCATCTCGCTGCCGCTGGTGGTGCTGACCACGCTGCTCACCTTCCTCTGCGCGGTCCTGCTGCTCGGCAGGGTCCCGGCGCCGGGCCGGCCGCGGGCGCTCCTCGCGCTGATGCTGCTGCTCGAGCTGGGCATGCTGGGCACCTTCGTCGCGCTCGACCTGCTGCTCTTCTTCGTGTTCTTCGAGCTCGTCCTCGCGCCGATGTACTTCCTGATCGCGGTGTGGGGCGGCAGCGAGCGCCGCGGCTACGCCGCGATGAAGTTCCTGCTGTTCACCCTGCTCGGCTCGGTGCTGATGCTGCTGGGGTTCCTGTTGATCTACGCCGAGACGGGCACCTTCGACATGGTGGCCCTGGCCGGTCGGCACGGGGCCGGCATCTCGAGAGGTGTCCAGGACCTGGCCTTCCTCGGGCTGTTCCTGGGTTTCGCGATCAAGTCCCCGATGTGGCCGCTGCACACCTGGCTGCCCGACGCCCACACCGAGGCGCCGACGGTCGGGTCGGTGCTGCTGGCCGGCGTACTGCTCAAGATGGGGACCTACGGCTTCGTCCGGATCGCGCTGCCGGACCTGCCGGCCGCGGCCCGCGACTTCGCGCCCTACCTCGGCGTGCTCGCGGTCATCGGCATCGTCTACGGCGCGCTGTGCTGCCTGGCTCAGCGCGAGCTCAAGCGGCTGATCGCCTACTCCAGCGTCGGTCACATGGGCTTCGTCCTGCTGGGCATCGCCACCCTCACCCCCGTCGGGGTCAACGCCGCCCTGATCGGCAACCTGGCGCACGGGCTCATCACCGGCCTGCTGTTCTTCCTGGTGGGCGCCCTCAAGGAGCGGTACGGGACCGCGGACATGGCGGAGATCGGCGGTGGCGTGCTGGCCAAGGCGCCCTATCTCGGCGGCCTGCTCACGGCGGTCGCGGTGGCGAGCCTCGGGCTGCCCGGCCTCGCCGGCTTCTGGGGCGAGATGCTGGCCATGCTGGGCGCGTTCCGGCCGGCGCCCGGGCTGCCGCGTGAGCTCTTCCTCGTCCTGATGGTCGCGGCCGGAATCGGCACCGTGCTGACGACGGCGTACTTCCTGGTGCTGCTGCGGCGGGTCAACCAGGGGGTGGTGCCGGCGCGCTGGCGCGACGTCCGCTTTCCCGACCTGGCCACGGTGGAGCTGGTGGCCTGGACGCCGTTGCTGGCGCTCATCCTGGCCGTCGGGCTGTGGCCGCGGCTGGTGCTGGGCATCACCGACGCGCCCGTGCGCGCGCTGCTGGGCGGCTGAGGTGGGGCTCGCCCAGTCGATCGACTACGCCGCCATCGCGCCGCCCGTCGTGCTGGCCGGCACGGCGCTGACCGTGCTGGTCGCCGACCTGTTCCTGCCCTGGTCCCGGCGAGGGCTGGCCCTGCCGGTGTCCCTGGCCGGCGTCGGAGCGGCGCTGGTGGCCACCATCGTCCTGCTCGGCGGAACCGACCGCGGCACTTTCTGCACGCCCGCCGGGTCGCTGCCCGCGACGGCGGGGGCCGTGCCGGTCGGGCCGTCCTGCTCCTTCGTCGTCGACGACTTCACCCGGCTGTTCTGGGTGCTGTTCCTGCTCGTCGCGGCCGGCGTACTGCTGCTGTCGCGGCCGACCGTGGAGTCCTCGCGGCTACCCGTCGGGGAGTACCACTTCCTCCTGCTGGCCTCGTTCACCGGCATGCTCACGATCGCGGCCAGCCGGGACCTGCTCATGCTGGTGCTGTCGCTGGAGCTGGTGTCGGTGCCCGGCTTCCTGCTGGCGGGGCTGCGCCGCGGCGACCCCCGGTCGACCGAGGCGGCGCTGAAGTTCTTCGTGATCTCCGTGCTCGCCACCGCGGTGATGCTGTTCGGGATGAGCCTCGTCTACGGGCTCACCGGCTCATTGCAGCTGGACCGGATCGCCGCCGCGCTGAGTCGGCCCGAGCTGCGCCAGCCGGTCACCGCCGCCGCGGTGACCATGGTGATCGCCGGCTTCGGCTTCAAGGTCTCGGCGGTGCCGTTCCACTTCTGGGCGCCCGACACCTACGTCGGCTCACCGGTGCCGGTTGCGGCGTACCTGTCGGTCGCCTCCAAGGCGGCCGGGTTCGCCGGCCTCCTGCTCGTGCTGCTGGTCGGCTTCCGGCCCTACGCCGACGTGTGGGGGCCGCTGCTCGCCGTGCTGGCGGCGGTGACCATGACGCTGGGCAACCTGGTCGCGCTCCGCCAGCGGCACGTCGTACGGCTGCTCGCGTGGTCCTCGATCGCGCAGGCCGGCTACATGCTGGTGCCGCTGGGGGTGGCTGCGACGGTGCCTGGCCGGCGGTCGCTCGACGCCGCGGCCGCCGCCACGCTCGCCTATGTCGCCGTGTACGCCGCCATGAACCTCGGCGCGTTCGGCGCCGTGGCGGCGGTGGCCCGGCGCCGACCACGCAACCATCTCGAGGACTACCGGGGGCTGGCCCGGAGCTCGCCGGCGCTCGCGGTGGCGCTGGCCTTCTTCCTGGCCTGCCTCGCCGGTCTGCCGCCCGGCCTGGCCGGGCTGTGGGCGAAGGTCGTGGTCTTCCGGGTCGCGGTCGACGGCCGGGCCGGCTGGCTCGCCGTCGTGATGGCGGTCAACACCGTGGTCGCGCTCTACTACTACGCCCGGTGGGCGGCAAGCCTGTTCGCCGGCCTGGCGCCGGATGGCGATCCGGCACCGGCCCGGGTCGTCGTACCAGCGCCGGTCGTGGCGGCGCTCGCGCTCGCCCTGCTGGTGACGGTCGCGCTCAGCGTGGATCCCGATCTGCTGTTGCGGCTGCACCCGATGCCGACCGCGGCGGCCGGCTGACGGCGCGGCTCCGCAACGGAACGGGGCCTGCACCGGCGCCTTGACCGGGTGCTGAAGCCTCCGGCGTACCGTCGTACGGATGATCAGGACCCGCCTGTACCGCAGCGGCAACCTGGAGGCCGCCGACTTCGACCCGGGCAGCATCTCCGACCACCTAGCCGAGCCCGACACGGTGGTCTGGATGGACCTCTGCGAGCCCGACCCGACCGACTTCGCCGTTCTGGCTGCGGAGTTCGGCCTCAACCCGCTGGCGGTCGAGGACGCGACCACCGAACGGCAGCGTCCCAAGCTCGACCGCTACGACGACCATCTGTTCCTGACCATGTACGGCGTCTCGCTGGACTCCGGCACCGGCGAGCTGGCGTCCTCCGAGCTGGCGGTGTTCGCCTCCCGGCGCTACCTGATCACAGTGCGGAAAGACCCGGGGTTCGACCTCGAGCCGGTGCTGGCGGCGTGGGACCACTCCGGCGACCTGGCCAAGTCCGGCGTCGGCTTCTTGCTCTACGGGCTGCTCGACGTCGTCGTGGACGGGCACTTCGCCGCCGTACAGCAGCTCGACGACGAGATCGAGGGCCTCGAGGACCTGCTCTTCGCCGTGCGGCCCGTCGATGCCGAGCTGCACCGGCGCAGCTTCGAGCTGCGCAAGTCGCTGGTCATGCTCCGCCGGCTGGTGCTGCCGATGCGGGAGGTCGTCAACAGCCTGCTGCGACGCGAGCTCGACCTCGTCGACGCGGCGATGGCGCCCTACTACCAGGACGTCTACGACCATGTGTTGCGGGTCACCGAGTGGACTGAGTCGCTGCGGGACCTCGTCTCGACGATCCTCGAGACCAACCTCACCTTGCAGGGCAACCGGCTCAACGAGGTGATGAAGCGGGTCACCAGCTGGGCAGCGATCATCGCGGTGACGACCGCGGTCACCGGCTTCTACGGGATGAACGTGCCCTATCCCGGCTTCGGACACTGGTCCGGGTTCCTCACCTCGCTGGTACTGCTCGTCGCCCTCTCGGTCGGGCTCTATGTCGCCTTCCGCCGGCGGAGCTGGTTGTGACCACCCTTCGCCGCCTTCTCGTCGCTGTCGCCCTGCTTGGTGCTGCGGCTGCTACCCCTGACCGGACGCCGGGTTCGGGCTGGCGGACGGTGGTGTACGACGAGTTCAACCGCGGCGGCGTGCCGGCGCACTGGCATCTCTACGACGGGCGCTACGGCTCCGGCACTCGCAGCTGTGCTGCGCCGAGCCAGGTGACGGTCTCCGGCGGGGCTCTGCAGCTGCGGGAGTCCTACCGCGCCAGCGGAAGGTGCGGGGCCGGCTGGTACACGGCCGGGATGGCGCTGTCCGGGTTCTCCGCAGTGGATCAGGAGGTGACCGTTCGCTGGCGGGTCGTCCGCCGCGGCGTGAGCAGCCACCACATCATCCCGATGCGCTGGCCCGACGACGAGTCGCGATGGACCGAGTCCGAGGAGGACTGGTGCGAGGGCAGCAGCGTCTCGGCGTGCTCGAGCTTCCTGCACTACGGCTCGACCGGATCGGACAAGATCAGCCATCGCTACGCCTTTGACCAGAGATCGTGGCACACCATCTCCGTGACCCGTCTCGGGTACTCCGTTCGGGTACGCATCGACGGCGCGCTGGCCTGGAGCTTCACCGGCAGCCCGTCGAACACGGCGCTCCGCGTCCGCAAGCACGTGGTGCTCCAGCAGGAAGCTCGGGCAACACCCGCCAGCCGCACCGCGACCGAGGACATCCAGATCGACTGGATCAAGGTGGCGGTCCCCCGCTGAGACGCCTACTCGATCAGCGGTAGTTCACGAACTGCAGCGGTACGCCGAAGTCCGCCGCCTTCAGCAGCGCGATGACCGCCTGCAGGTCATCGCGCTTCTTACCGGTGACCCGCAGCGAGTCGCCCTGGATCTGGGCCGAGACGCCCTTCGGGCCCTCGGCCCGGACCTTCTTGGCGATGGCGCGAGCGGCGTCGTCGGAGATCCCCTGCTGGATCGTGACCGTGAGCCGTGAGGTGCTCCCCGCGGCCGGCTGAGGGTCACCATGCTGCAGCGCCTTGAGCGAGACGCTGCGGCGTACCAGCTTCTCCTGGAAGACCTCGAGCACCGCCCGCACCCGGTCGTCGCTGTTGGCCTTGATCTCGACGGCCTCGCCGGACCAGGCGATCGAGGCACCCGTGCCCTTGAAGTCGTAGCGCGTGGCCACCTCCTTGGCGGCCGTGTTGAGAGCGTTGTCGACCTCCTGGCGCTCCACCTTGTTCACCACGTCGAACGACGCGTCAGCCACGGCGATCCTCCCGTCCGGGACCATGGCGGCTCCGGCTCGTCGGCTATCCTCGGCAGCCGTCGGTGCGTCCAGGCAGGTTGCCCGAGCGGCCAAAGGGAGCGGTCTGTAAAACCGTCGGCTCAGCCTACGATGGTTCGAATCCATCACCTGCCACCCGGCCGGACGGACGCCTGCTTCCCGCGGGCGTCCGTCTCTTTTTCCCATCCTGGCTCGGAAGTTGCGCTAAGGCGAACGCCTCCAGTGGCCGATGCCCCCTGCGGGATCACCCGGGGCGGGGGAGGGAAGTGATGGCGCAGCACGCGCAGGAGCCCACCGGCTCCCGACTGCGCGCTGCCTTCCGCGCCCCCACCGCACACGTCCTGCTACTGGTCGCCGCGCTGCTCGCCAGCTCGGTCGCCCTGTGGCGGCCAGCTCACGTGGAGCTCGCCGGCACCGGCCTGGCACCCGACCTGCGCTGGCCGGTGCTCGCCGTGCTCTTCGCGCTCGCCGAGGTCTCGGTGCTCCACGTGCAGGTACGCCGGGAGGCCCAGGCCATCTCGCTGAGCGAGATCCCCCTGGTGCTGGGGCTGTTCTTCGTCCCGCCCGGCCATCTCGTCGCGGCTCGGCTGGTGGGGTCGCTGGCCGTCCTCGCGTTCCATCGCCGGCAGGCCGTGCTCAAGCTCTGCTACAACTTCGCCGCGCTGCTGGCAGGCACGGTGATCGCGCTTGCGGTCTTCCACGCCGTTGCCGGCCCAACGCCGGGCTCGGGCCCGCGGTCCTGGGTCGCGGCCTACCTGGCGGTGGCGGCCGCCGGGGCCCTCGACGCGACGGCCACCAGCCTGGTCATCGGGCTCTATGAGCGGACGCTGCGCATCACCGCCATCGTGCGCGACTCGCTCTCGGGCGCCCCCATGTCGGCGGCCGTCGGAACGGTGGCGCTGGTCGCGGTCATCGCGCTCCGGCAGGACGGGCGCACGGCGTACCTGCTGCTGGCGGTCCTCGGTGTCCTCCTCGTCAGCTTCCGGGCCTACGCGTCGCTGTCCGAACGGCACCTGAGCCTCGAGCGGCTCTACCGGTTCAGCCAGGTCGTGAGCAGCTCCCCGGAGGTCGACGAGGTCCTGCGCTCGATCCTGATGCAGGCCAAGGAGCTGCTGCGCTCGGAGTTCGCCGAGGTGGTGTTCCTCACGCCCGACCGGAAGGAGGCCGGGCTGCGGGTGGGGCTGAGCCGAACCAACCGGTTGGAACGCGGCAGCGGCGACGAGCTGGCGCTGCCGGAGTGGGTCCGGGCCCGGGTGGTGAGCAGCTCGTTGCCCGCACTGCTGCCTCGGGGCAGCCGGGACGACGACATCCGGGCCTACCTCCAGCGGCGGGAGATGCGCGAGGCGATCGTGGCACCCCTGCGCGGGGACGCCGGCGTCGTGGCGGTCATGCTCGTCGCCGACCGGATGGGAGACGTGCGCACCTTTGACGCCGAGGACGTGCGGCTGCTCGAGACGGTCGCCAACCACGCGGGGGTGGCACTGCAGAACAGCCGGCTGATCGAGCAGCTGCGCCATGACGCCCTGCACGACGGCCTCACCGAGCTGCCCAACCGCGCCCTGCTGCAGCGGCGCACGCTGGACGCGCTGGACGCGATGGCGATGGGGTCGCTGCCGGGGCTGGCGGTGATGATCATGGATCTGGACAGCTTCAAGGAGGTCAACGACACCCTCGGCCACCAGCACGGCGACGAGCTCCTCGTCGAGATCGGGACCCGGCTCGCGACCACCGCGGGGCCGGAGGCGACCGTGGCACGCCTCGGCGGCGACGAGTTCGCTGTGCTGTTCCCGGGCGCGGCCCAGCCCGACGTCGCGCTGGAGCTGGGCCGACAGCTCCTGCGGGCACTCGAGCAGCCGGTGACGCTCAACGAGCTCGACATCGAGGTCGGTGCCTCGCTCGGCGTGGCGCTGGCTCCCGAGCACGCCTGTGACGTTTCGGGGCTGCTCAAGCGCGCCGACATCGCGATGTACGCCGCGAAGGGCTCCACCGGCGGGCTGCGGCTGTACGAGCCGGCGATGGACACCTCCAGCCCGCAACGGCTGGCGCTCGTCGGCGAGCTCCGGCAGGCGATAGCGCTCGACCAGCTCGTCGTCTACGTGCAGCCCAAGGCGACGCTGGCCGACGGCAGGATCACCGACGTCGAGGCGCTGGTGCGCTGGCAGCACCCCGTGCACGGCCTGTTGCCCCCGGACGAGTTCGTCCCCGTGGCTGAGCGCAGCGGCCTCATCCGGCCGCTGACCATGACTGTCCTGCGGACGGCGCTGACGGCGTGCGAGAGCTGGCGGGCGGTCGGCGTCGACGTCGGCATGGCGGTGAACCTCTCCGCTCGCAGCCTGCTCGACCTGGCTCTCGCCGACGATGTCGGTCGGCTGTTGCGCACTCACCACCTCCCTCCGAAGATGCTGACCCTCGAGATCACCGAGAGCAGCATCATGACCGACCCCAACCGCACCATCGGGCTGCTGGTGCGGCTATCGGAGATGGGCGTGCAGCTCTCCGTCGACGACTTCGGGACCGGCTACTCGTCGCTGTCCTATCTCAAGCGGCTCCCGGTGAACGAGGTCAAGATCGACCGCAGCTTCGTCACCGCGATGGACACCGACGCCGACGACGCCGCCATCGTGCGCTCCATCGTCGACCTCGGCGCGAACCTCTCGCTGCGCGTGGTTGCCGAGGGAGTGGAGCAACCCGCGACCTGGCAGCAGTTGGCGGAGCTGGGCTGCGACTCCGCCCAGGGCTACCTGCTCAGCCGGCCGATGCCCACCGCGGACTTCCCGGACTGGCTCGCGGCGTACGACGCGCGCCGGCGCAGCGGCGGACTGGCGTTCCGGCGTCTACCCGGCACCGCCGCCCAAGCCGGCATCCGGTCCGCCTGAGCGGCTTTCGCGTCGACCAGCGTGCGGGCCGGCGTGTAACCTTCCGTTCCGGCTGGCCCCCTTAGCTCAGTCGGCAGAGCGTCTCCATGGTAAGGAGAAGGTCTACGGTTCGATTCCGTAAGGGGGCTCGAGTGCGCCGGGGGTCCGCCCGGTGCGCAGCACCTGGCGGTGTAGCTCAGCCTGGCAGAGCAAGCGGCTCATAATCGCTGTGTCGCCGGTTCAAATCCGGCCACCGCTACCCGCACGGCCGGCCGGAGCCAGCACCGTCGGCTATTCTGGCCGTCCCGTTTCGCAGCCGAGGAAGAGGCGCTGATCCCGTGGCAGCCACCGACGTACGCCCCAAGATCACCATGGCCTGCCAGGAGTGCAAGCACCGCAACTACATCACCCGCAAGAACCGGCGCAACGACCCTGACCGGATGGAGCTGCGCAAGTTCTGCAGCAACTGCCGCACCCACACGGCGCACCGCGAGACCCGCTAGCCGCCCGCCGCGGTCATGCCGATCAACCCCGCCCTGGTGGGGCGGACCTATCCGCCGAGCGAGCCGTACGAGGTCGGGCGGGAGAAGATCCGGGAGTTCGCCGACGCGATCGGTGACGCGAACCCGGCGTACCGGGAGCCGGCCGCCGCCGCCGCGCACGGCCACCCGGACGTGGTCGCGCCGCCGACGTTCGCCATCGTCTTGGCCTTTGCTGCCGGTCGCTCGGTGATCGAGGACCCGGAGCTCGGTGTCGACTACAGCCGGGTGGTCCACGGCGAGCAGAGCTTCGCCTTCACCCGGCCGATCCGCGTGGGAGACGTACTCGTCGCCACCCCTACGATCCGTTCGGTTCGGGCCGCCGGCCGCAACGAGGTGTTGACGGTGGAGTGTGCCATCGCCACCGCCGACGGCGAGCCGGTGTGCACGGCGACCAACACCCTGGTCGTGCGCGGCGGCGCGGGCGGCTGAGATGACCGCCACCGTGTCCTACGCCGAGGTCGAGGTCGGTACCCAGCTACCGGCCGCGACCTTCACGATCCGGCGCGTCGACCTGGTCCGCTACTGCGGCGCCTCCGGAGACTTCAACGTCATCCACTGGAACGCCCGAGTCGCCCAGTCGGTGGGACTCCCCGATGTGATCGCGCACGGGATGTTCACGATGGCCCAAGCGGTCCGGGTGGTGACCGACTGGTGCGGTGATCCCGCCGCGATCGCCGAGTACGGCGTCCGCTTCTCGTCCATGGTCGTCGTGCCGGACGACGACGAGGGCGCGACGCTCGAGGTGAGCGGCGTGGTGGAGGACAAGCTGGACGCGGGCCGGGTCGTCGTGGCCCTCACTGCCCGCTCCGGCGGGAGCAAGGTGCTGACGGCCGCCCGCGCCGTCGTCCAGCTCGGCTGAGACCAGGCCGTAGCGCTCGCCGCGCCCGAACCACCGCTCAACTGACCGGCCGGGTCAGGGCACCTCTCGCAACAGCCGGTCCAGTCGCGAGACGCCCTCTACCAGGTCGTCGTCCCCGAGTGCGTAGGACAGCCGCAGATAGCCCGGCGTACCGAAGGCCTCACCCGGTACGACGGCGACGGCCGCCTCATCGAGGACCAGCTCCGCCAGGTCGGCCGAGTTCTCCACCCGCCGACCGCGCAGGTCGCGGCCGAGCAGCTCGCGCACCGACGGATAGCAGTAAAAGGCACCCTGCGGCTCGGGGCAGACCACCCCCGGGATGTCGTTGAGCATCCGGGTCATCGTCCCGCGGCGGCGGTCGAACGCGGCGCGCATCTGCGCCACCGCGGCGAGATCCCCGCGTACCGCGGTCAGGGCGGCCGCCTGCGCGACGTTGTTCACGTTGGAGGTCAGGTGCGACTGCAGGCTGGCCGCAGCGGTGACCACATCCGGCGGTGCGATCATCCAGCCGACCCGCCAGCCGGTCATGGCGTAGGTCTTCGCGACCCCGTTGACCACGACGCAGCGGTCCGCGAGCTCCGGCACCGCGACCGGCATCGAGGTGAACACCGCGTCGCCGTACACGAGATGCTCGTAGATCTCGTCGGTGACCACCCAGGTGCCGGTCTGCACGGCCCACCGGCCGATCGCCGCGGTCGCCGGCGGCGAATACACAGCGCCGGTCGGGTTCGACGGCGAGCAGAACAGCAGTGCCCGGGTGCGCGACGTACGGGCGGACTCCAGCTGTGCGGTCTCGACCAGGTAGCCGGTCGACTCGTCGGTCAGCACGGGGACCGGTACGCCCCCGGCCAGCCGGATCGCCTCTGGATACGTCGTCCAGTACGGCGCCGGCAGCAGCACCTCGTCCCCGGGGTCGAGCAGCGAGGCGAATGCCTGGTAGACCGCCTGCTTGGCGCCGTTGGTCACGAGCACCTGCTCCGGAGTGACGGCGTACGACGAGTCCCGCCCGGTCTTCTCGGCTACCGCGGCGCGCAGCTCGGGCAGACCCGCCGTCGCCGTGTAGTGGTGGAAGCGTGGGTTCCGACAGGCCGCGGCCGCCGCCTCGACGATCTCCGGTGGGGTCGGGAAGTCCGGCTCGCCGGCTCCGAAGCCGATCACGTCCTCGCCCGCGGACTTCTTATCCCTGGCCTTGGCGTCGACGGCGAGGGTGGCCGACTCGGCGATACCGGCGACTCTGGCGGAGACCCGTACGGCGTCAGAGCGCGGGCCGGCGGCTTGCGGCGGGGGGACGAGTGCCATGGTCGGATGCTGCCCCAGCGCGGGCCGCACGGTCCAGCCGGATCGGGAGGTCGACCCGCCGCCCGCGGCCGTCGTACACTGGCCCCCGGGCTCAACGCCCGGCTCCTGCGCGGCCGGACCCGGCAGAGCCTCGAGGCAGAGGGCAGTAGCTCAATTGGCCAGAGTCCCGGTCTCCAAAACCGGTGGTTGGGGGTTCGAGTCCCTCCTGCCCTGCCAGCCGCTCGACCAGCGCCATGACAACGAGGACGGTGAGGACCAGTGAGCGAGCCGCGCGGCTCCACGGCGCTCACCGAGCGCGTAGCGGACCGGCCGGCACCGGCGACCGGCGGGCGGGGCGCCCGGGGCGGTGGGCCGATCGGTCGGCTCTCGCTGTACTGGCGGCAGGTCGTGGCCGAGCTACGCAAAGTCATCTGGCCGACCCGCCGCGAGCTCATCACCTACACCACCGTCGCGCTGGTCTTCATCACCGTGATGGTGGCGCTCATGGCCGGCTTCGACGTGCTGTTCGCCAAGGCCGTGCTGGCCGTCTTCGGCTGAGCCGCCGGCGCAGTCTCGTCCGTCTAGCGAGGAAGACCCGTGTCCGAGAACACCGTATCGACGCAGGACCCGCCCGAGATCGACGAGGGTGCCGCGGCGGCAGACCCCACCGCAGAAGAAGAGGTCGGGCCGGAGCAGGTCGGGCCGGGGCAGGTCGGGCCGGGGCAGGTCGTTCCGGAGGACGCTCCCGAGGTCGCCGAGGAGGACCCCACCGAGGAGTTCCGCCGCGCGCTGGCGGCCTCCCCCGGCGAGTGGTACGTCGTGCACTCCTACGCCGGTTACGAGAACAAGGTGAAGGCCAACCTGGAGAGCCGCATCGTCTCGCTCAACATGGAGGACTACATCTACCGGATCGAGGTGCCCACCGAGGAGGTCACCGAGATCAAGAACGGCAAGCGGCAGCAGGTCACCCGCAAGGTCTTTCCCGGCTACCTGCTCGTCCAGATGGATCTCACCGACGAGTCGTGGTCGGCGGTGCGCAACACACCGGGGGTCACCGGGTTCGTCGGACAGACCAACCGGCCCTCCCCGCTTTCGGTGGACGAGGTGGTGCGGATCCTCGCGCCGGCGCCGGAGACCAAGGTTGCGTCGGCTCCCCGGGTCGTCGACTTCGAGATCGGCGAGTCGGTGACGGTCATGGACGGCCCGTTCGCCACCCTCCCGGCCTCGATCAACGAGATCAACGCCGGCGCGCAGAAGCTCAAGGTGCTGGTGTCGATCTTCGGTCGCGAGACGCCGGTCGAGCTGTCGTTCTCCCAGGTCAGCAAGGTCTGACCGCTCCCGTCGCACCCCTTGAGGACTGAGGACAGATGCCCCCCAAGAAGAGACTCGCCGCGATCGTCAAGCTCCAGATCAAGGCCGGCGCCGCGACACCGGCGCCGCCGGTCGGTCCGGCGCTGGGCCAGCACGGCGTGAACATCATGGAGTTCTGCAAGCAGTACAACGCCGCCACCGAGACTCAGCGCGGTCAGGTCGTGCCGGTCGAGATCTCGGTGTTCGAGGACCGCTCGTTCACCTTCGTTACCAAGACGCCCCCGGCCGCGCGCCTGATCCTGGCCGCGGCCGGTATCGAGAAGGGGAGCGGCGAACCGCACAAGACCAAGGTGGCCGCCCTCACCCGCGACCAGGTACGCGAGATCGCCTCGGCCAAGATGCCGGACCTCAACGCCAACGACCTCGAGGCCGCGGAGAAGATCGTGGCCGGCACCGCCCGATCCATGGGTATCACCGTCAAGGACTGACATTCGGCAGGTGTGGGAGGGCCCGCGCGGCGGGTTCGTGATCACCACAAGCGATTTGAGGAGTACGCCGTGCAGCGCAGCAAGGCATACCGGCAGGCAGCGGCCCTGATCGAACCCGACAAGATCTACACTCCGCTGCAGGCGGTCCGACTGGCCAAGTCACCAACAACCACGAAGTTCGACCCCACCGTCGAGGTCGCAGTCCGGCTCGGCGTCGACCCCCGCAAGGCTGACCAGATGGTGCGCGGAACCGTGAACCTGCCGCACGGCACCGGCAAGACCGCCCGGGTCGCCGTCTTCGCCACCGGTGAGAAGGCCGCTGAGGCCGAGGCGGCCGGTGCCGACTTCGTCGGGTCCGACGACCTGATCGCCCGCGTCTCGGAGGGCTTCGTCGACTTCGACGCGGCCGTCGCTACGCCGGACATGATGAGCAAGGTCGGCCGGGTAGCGCGGGTTCTCGGCCCGCGTGGCCTGATGCCCAACCCGAAGACGGGCACCGTCACCAACGACGTGACCAAGGCCGTCGGAGACATCAAGGGCGGCAAGGTCAACTACCGGGTGGACAAACAGGGCAACCTGCACCTGGTGATCGGTAAGGCGTCGTTTTCGGAGCAGGCCCTGCTGGAGAACTACGCCGTGGCGATGGACGAGGTGGTCCGGGCCAAGCCGGCGTCGTCCAAGGGTCGCTTCCTGCAAAAGATCACCTTCACGACCACCATGGGCCCAGGCATCCGGGTCGACCCCAACAAGCTGCGCAACCTCATGGACGATCTGGCTCCGACCAGCTGACCGTTGGCCCCCGCGCTCCCCGGCATCGGTTTTGACGCCTCCGACGCGCAGCCCGTAACCTGGCCAGGCCAAAGACCGCCGGTCGCCGTACGCCGTCCGCTCGGGCGACGTCCGGTCGAAGGTCCCGCGCACGTTGCGGACGACCGGCGCAGGCGCTCGAGATGCGGTTGTGGCGCGAGACCCAACCGTTCGCCCCGTGCGCCCGCGCCGGGGCTAGTCGTCCGTGGGGCCCCCGGCGTACTCACCCGGAGGAGGCCCGTGGCAACCGCTGCGAAGACCGCTGCTGTGGCCGAGATCCGCGATGCGTTCGCCAACTCGTCGGCCGCGGTGCTGACGGAGTACCGCGGGCTGACCGTTGCGCAGATCAAGGACCTACGCCGCACGCTGGCAGGGAACGCGACCTACGCCGTCGTGAAGAACACTCTGACCAAGATCGCGGCTCGAGATGCCGGCATCCCCGGCTTGGAGGGGCTCCTCGAGGGCCCGTCGGCGATCGCGTTCGTCAGCGGCGACCCCGTGACGGTCGCGAAGGGGATCCGCGACTTCTCCCGCGCCAACCCCTTCCTCGTCATCAAGGGCGGCGTGCTCGACGGGCGGCCGCTGTCCGCCGACGAGATCCGTCGGCTGGCCGACCTCGAGTCGCGCGAGGTGCTGCTGGCTCGTCTTGCCGGAGGGATGCAGGCCTCGTTGGCCGCTGCGGTCTCACTGATCGCGGCGCCGCTGTCGCAGGCAGCCCGAGTGCTCGCGGCGCTGCAGGCGCTCGCCGAGGAGGACCCGAGCGTGCTGCGCGGGGGGGCCGGTACGCCGGCCGCTGACGCCACCCCCGCGGCGGTTGAGGCTGGCGGCGCTGATTCGGCGCCGGCCCCCGAGGAGCTACCGCCCGCGCCCGCCGCTCCGGCGGGACTGGGCGCGGAGCCTCCGGTCGGGCAACCGACGGCCGAGGACGCCGAGGAGCCGGCGGCCACCTCGGGCGACGCAGCCGATGCCGCCGTGGTCGCTGACGCGCTCGCTCAGGAAGTGGTCCCGGCCGAGCAGGCCCCGCAGGAGCAGGCCCCGCAGGAGCAGGCCCCGGAGGAGCCGGCTCAGGCCGGGCTCCCGGTCGAACAACCCCCGACCCCCCAACCCGCAACTCCCCCTGCACCAGAGCCTCCGGGCTGACCGCCGCACCAGCCCCGAGCCAACCGACCAACCGCCAGCAACCGGAAGGACCGCCGCCATGGCGAAGCTCAGCACCGACGACATGCTCGATGCTTTCAAGGAGATGACGCTGCTTGAGCTCTCCGAGTTCGTGAAGTCGTTCGAGACCACCTTTGGGGTCACCGCCGCCGCGCCGGTAGCCGCGGCCGCCGCCCCAGCAGCCGGCGGTGGCGGCGAGGCCCCCGCGCCCGTTGAAGAGCAGGACGAGTTCGACGTCGTCCTGGAGGCGGCCGGTGACAAGAAGATCCAGGTCATCAAGGAGGTCCGCACGCTCACGAGCCTCGGCCTCAAGGAGGCCAAGGACCTCGTCGACGGCGCTCCGAAGCCCGTGCTCGAGCGCGTCACCAAGGAAGCCGCGGAGAAGGGCCGCGCGGCTCTCGAGGGCGCCGGAGCCACCGTCACCGTCAAGTAGCCGGCCCGCCTCTCCCGGGCAGTGATCCAGGGAACCACTGCCCGCCGGGAGGGGTTTGCCGGTCCCTGGATCACCGCGCCGGACGGATGCCGGCAGCCGGCGGACGCTGGTTATGGAGAACGCCGGTTGTGGAGAACTTGTGCGTCGTCACTTGACGGGAGGCACATGGGCGGCGATCCTTTTTCGCAGCAGTGACAACCGTATGCCTGGCCGCTCTTCGGCCGCCCTCGACAGCAGTGTGCCCGTCGGCTACACTGCACGTTTGCGCTGCTCCCTGACGTTGCCCGCTGACGCGGGTCGTCCGGCGTGCGCGCAGTTCGCTTGCGAGCCCTCGGAAGGATCCCTACTTGGCCGCCTCGCGCACTCCCTCCACGCCAACGCCTTCGACTACCGACCCGAGCTCCGGCTCACTGGTTCCGGCTCGCACCGCGTCGCGGAACGGCCGGGTGTCCTTCGCGAAGATTCGCGAGCCCCTCGAAGTACCCGACCTGCTGGCCCTGCAGACCAACTCCTTCGACTGGCTGCTCGGCAACGACGCCTGGCGCGCCCGGGTGGCGGCGGCCCTGGCCGCTGGGCGCACCGATGTGCCGGACATCTCCGGGCTGGAGGAGATCTTCTCGGAGATCAGTCCGATCGAGGACTTCTCCGGCTCGATGTCGCTGTCCTTCCGCGACCACCGGTTCGAGCCGCCCAAGTACTCCATCGAGGAGTGCAAGGACAAGGACATGACCTTCTCCGCCCCGATGTTCGTCACCGCGGAGTTCACCAACAACACCACCGGCGAGATCAAGAGCCAGACGGTGTTCATGGGCGACTTCCCGCTCATGACGCCCAAGGGCACCTTTGTGATCAACGGGACCGAGCGGGTCGTCGTCTCCCAGCTGGTCCGTTCGCCGGGCGTCTACTTCGACCGCACCCTCGACAAGACCTCCGACAAGGAGGTCTACAGCTGTAAGATCATTCCCGGCCGGGGCGCCTGGCTGGAGTTCGAGGTCGACAAGCGGGACGCGGTCGGCGTACGGATCGACCGCAAGCGCAAGCAGAGCGTCACGGTCCTGCTCCGCGCTCTCGGCTGGGACGAGGCTCGCATCCTCGAGCGGTTCGGCCAGTACGAGTCGATGCGGATGACGCTGGAGAAGGACCACACCGGCTCGCAGGAAGATGCGCTGCTCGACATCTACCGCAAGCTGCGCCCGGGTGAGCCGCCGACGCGGGAGTCGGCCCAGACGCTGCTGGACAACCTCTACTTCAACCACAAGCGCTACGACCTGGCCAAGGTCGGCCGCTACAAGGCGAACAAGAAGCTGGGCCTGACGCTGCCGCTGTCCCAGGGCGTGCTCACCGAGGACGACATCGTCTCGACGATCGAGTACGTCGTGAAGCTGCACGCCGGTGAGGCGGGCTACGACACCGACGACATCGACCACTTCGGCAACCGCCGGTTGCGCACGGTCGGCGAGCTGATCCAGAACCAGGTCCGGCTGGGCCTGGCCCGGATGGAGCGCGTGGTCCGGGAGCGGATGACGACCCAGGACGTCGAGGCCATCACGCCGCAGACCCTGATCAACATCCGGCCCGTCGTGGCCTCCATCAAGGAGTTCTTCGGCACCAGCCAGCTCTCGCAGTTCATGGACCAGACCAACCCGCTGGCTGGGCTGACGCACAAGCGGCGGCTCTCCGCCCTCGGCCCCGGGGGGCTGTCCCGGGAGCGGGCCGGCTTCGAGGTCCGTGACGTGCACCCCAGCCATTACGGCCGGATGTGCCCCATCGAGACCCCGGAAGGCCCCAACATCGGCCTGATCGGGTCGCTGTCGACCTACGCCCGGGTCAACGCCTTCGGCTTCGTGGAGACGCCCTACCGCAAGGTCGACGACAAGGGCCGGGTGACCGACCAGATCGATTACCTCACGGCGGACGAGGAGGACCGGCACGTCATCGCGCAGGCCAACGCGCCGCTGACTCCCGACGGCACCTTCGCCGAGGCCCGCGTGCTGGTGCGCAAGAAGGGCGGCGAGGTCGACTACCTGGCGCCGGCCAGCGTCGACTACATGGACGTCTCGCCCCGCCAGATGGTCTCGGTCGCGACCGCCATGATCCCCTTCCTGGAGCACGACGACGCCAACCGGGCCCTGATGGGCTCGAACATGCAGCGCCAGGCCGTGCCGCTGCTGCGCAGCGAGGCGCCGCTGGTGGGCACCGGCATGGAGGCACGGGCGGCCAAGGACGCCGGCGACGTGGTGCTGGCGGAGAAGGCCGGCGTCGTCGAGGACGTCTCCGCCGACTACATCACCGTGGCGGCCGACGACGGCACCCGCCAGACCTACGCGCTGCACAAGTTCCGCCGCTCCAACCAGGGCACCTGCATCAACCAGCGCCCGATCGTCGACGACGGCGACCGGGTCGAGGCCGGCGTGGTCCTCGCCGACGGCCCCTGCACCGACACCGGCGAGATGGCGCTCGGCAAGAACCTGCTGGTCGCGTTCATGCCGTGGGAGGGCCACAACTACGAGGACGCGATCATCCTGTCCCAGCGTCTCGTGCAGGACGACGTCCTGTCCTCGATCCACATCGAGGAGCATGAGGTGGACGCCCGCGACACCAAGCTCGGCGCCGAGGAGATCACTCGCGACATCCCCAATGTGTCCGAGGAGATCCTGGCCGACCTGGACGACCGCGGCATCATCCGGATCGGCGCCGAGGTGGCCCCCGGTGACGTGCTCGTCGGCAAGGTGACCCCCAAGGGCGAGACCGAGCTCACACCCGAGGAGCGCCTGCTGCGGGCGATCTTCGGTGAGAAGGCCCGGGAGGTGCGCGACACCTCTCTCAAGGTCCCGCACGGCGAGTCCGGCAAGGTCATCGGCGTCCGGATGTTCACCCGTGATGACGGCGACGAGCTGCCGCCCGGCGTCAACGAGCTGGTCCGCGTCTACGTCGCCCAGAAGCGCAAGATCACCGACGGTGACAAGCTGGCCGGTCGGCACGGCAACAAGGGCGTCATCGCCAAGATCCTGCCGCAGGAGGACATGCCGTTCCTCGAGGACGGCACGCCGGTCGACATCGTGCTCAACCCGCACGGCGTGCCCCGCCGGATGAACATCGGCCAGGTGCTCGAGACGCACCTCGGCTGGGTGGCCAAGACCGGCTGGTCGGTCGAGGGTCGCCCCGACTGGGCCGGCCGGTTGCCGGACGAGTCGCTAATTGGCGCACCCGGTACGCCGACCGCCACGCCGGTCTTCGACGGCGCCCGCGAGGAGGAGATCACCGGTCTGCTCGGCTCGACCCTGCGCAACCGCGACGGCGTCCAGCAGGTCGGGGTGTCCGGCAAGACCGTCCTGATGGACGGCCGGAGCGGGGAGCCGTTCCCGCAGCCGGTCTCGGTCGGCTACATCTACATCATGAAGCTCCTCCACCTGGTCGACGACAAGATCCACGCCCGGTCGACCGGCCCTTACTCGATGATCACTCAGCAGCCGCTGGGCGGTAAGGCGCAGTTCGGTGGCCAGCGCTTCGGCGAGATGGAGGTCTGGGCGCTCGAGGCCTACGGGGCGGCGTACGCGCTGCAGGAGCTGCTCACGATCAAGTCCGACGACGTTCTCGGTCGGGTGAAGGTCTACGAGGCGATCGTCAAGGGCGAGAACGTCCCGGAGCCCGGGATACCGGAGTCGTTCAAGGTGCTGATCAAGGAGATGCAGTCGCTGTGCCTCAACGTCGAGGTGCTCTCCAGCGACGGCATGTCCATCGAGATGCGCGACACCGACGAGGACGTCTTCCGCGCGGCCGAGGAGCTCGGCATCGACCTGTCCCGGCGTGAGCCGAGCTCGGTCGAGGAAGTCTGACTCACACCGCCTTCCGCCGTACGCACACCTGCAACCCCAAGAGGGGATCCACACCTTGCTGGACGTCAACTTCTTCGATGAGCTGCGCATCGGCCTGGCCACCGCCGACGACATCCGCACCTGGAGCCACGGCGAGGTCAAGAAGCCCGAGACGATCAACTACCGGACCTTGAAGCCGGAGAAGGACGGGCTGTTCTGCGAGAAGATCTTCGGTCCCACTCGCGACTGGGAGTGCTACTGCGGCAAGTACAAGCGGGTTCGCTTCAAGGGCATCATCTGTGAGCGGTGTGGCGTCGAGGTGACCCGCGCCAAGGTACGACGGGAGCGGATGGGCCACATCGAGCTGGCCGCGCCGGTGACGCACATCTGGTACTTCAAGGGGGTTCCCAGCCGGCTGGGCTACCTTCTCGACCTCGCCCCGAAGGACCTCGAGAAGATCATCTACTTCGCGTCGTACCTGGTCACCTCGGTCGATGAGGAGGCGCGGCATCGCGACCTGCCGAGTCTCGAGGCGCAGATCTCGGTGGAGCGCAAGCGGCTCGAGGACCGCCGTGACGCCGACATCGAGGCCCGCCAGAAGAAGCTCGAGGCCGACCTCGCCGAGCTCGAGGCCGAGGGCGCCAAGGGAGACGTACGCCGCAAGGTGCGCGATGCCGCCGAGCGCGAGCTGCGGCAGACCCGAGACCGGGCCGGGCGCGAGCTCGACCGGCTGGAGCAGGTGTTCGACAAGTTCAAGAACCTCAAGGTCCAGGACCTCGAGGGCGACGAGCTCGTCTACCGCGAGCTCCGCGACCGGTTCGGGGACTACTTCACCGGTGGCATGGGCGCCGAGGCGCTGCAGTCGCTGCTCGTGAGCTTCGACCTCGAGAGCGAGGCGGAGTCGCTCCGGGACACCATCCGCACCGGCAAGGGGCAGAAGAAGGCCCGTGCCCTCAAGCGCCTCAAGGTCGTCTCGGCGTTCCTCAACACCCGCAACAGCACCAGCGGCATGGTGCTCGACTGCGTGCCGGTGATCCCGCCGGACCTGCGCCCGATGGTGCAGCTCGACGGTGGCCGGTTCGCGACCAGCGACCTCAACGACCTCTACCGCCGGGTGATCAACCGCAACAACCGGCTCAAGCGGCTGCTCGACCTCGGCGCGCCGGAGATCATCGTCAACAACGAGAAGCGGATGCTGCAGGAGGCCGTCGACGCGTTGTTCGACAACGGCCGCCGCGGCCGGCCGGTCACCGGTCCCGGCAACCGCCCGCTGAAGAGCCTCTCGGACATGCTCAAGGGCAAGCAGGGCCGGTTCCGCCAGAACCTGCTCGGCAAGCGGGTCGACTACTCGGGCCGCTCCGTCATCGTGGTTGGGCCACAGCTCAAGCTGCACCAGTGCGGACTGCCCAAGCAGATGGCGCTCGAGCTGTTCAAGCCCTTCGTCATGAAGCGGCTGGTCGACCTCAACCACGCCCAGAACATCAAGAGCGCCAAGCGCATGGTCGAGCGCGCCCGGCCCGTCGTTTGGGACGTGCTCGAAGAGGTCATCACCGAGCACCCGGTGCTGCTCAACCGCGCGCCGACCCTGCACCGACTCGGCATCCAGGCCTTCGAGCCCCAGCTGGTCGAGGGCAAGGCGATCCAGATCCACCCGCTGGTCTGCGGCGCTTTCAACGCCGACTTCGACGGCGACCAGATGGCGGTGCACCTGCCGTTGTCGGCCGAGGCCCAGGCCGAGGCCCGGATCCTCATGCTGTCGTCGAACAACATCCTCTCGCCGGCGTCCGGTCGACCGATCGCGATGCCGGGCCAGGACATGATCACCGGTCTGTACTTCCTGACCCTCAACCGCGATGGAGCTGCCGGGGAGGGCCGGAGCTTTTCATCGGTCGCCGAAGCCGTGATGGCGCTGGACGCCGGCGAGATCGAACTGCAGGCGAAGATCAACGTACGGCTGCGCGACGTGGAGCGGGTCGACCACGAAGCGGCGGTGGCGCCCTGGGCGCCCGCGCCGGACTGGGAGCCGGGCACTGCGCTGCGGGTCGAGACCACGGTCGGCCGATGCCTGTTCAACGAGACGCTGCCCGAGGACTACGCCTTCGTGAACTACGAGGTGGCGCGCAAGCAGCTCTCCGCGCTGGTCAACGACCTGGCCGAGCGCTACCCGAAGGTACAGGTCGCGGCCACCCTGGACGCGCTCAAGGAGTACGGCTTCCATTGGGCCACCCGCTCGGGCGTGACCATCGCGATCGACGATGTCGTCGTTCCGCCGGGCAAGCAGGAGATCCTCGAGGGCTACGAGGACAAGGCCGACCGGGTGCAGAAGCAGTACGAGCGCGGTGTGATCACCGACGACGAGCGCCGGCAGGAGCTCATCGAGATCTGGACCCAGGCGACCGGGGAGATCTCGCGGGCGATGGAGGCCAACTTCCCCAAGACCAACCCGATCTACATGCTGGTCAACTCGGGCGCCGGCGGCAACATGATGCAGATCCGCCAGCTGGCCGGCATGCGGGGGCTCGTGGCCAACCCCAAGGGCGAGATCATCCCGCGGCCGATCAAGACCAACTTCCGCGAGGGCCTCACCGTGCTGGAGTACTTCATCTCCACCCACGGCGCCCGCAAGGGGCTGGCGGACACCGCGTTGCGGACCGCCGACTCCGGCTACCTCACCCGCCGGCTGGTCGACGTGTCCCAGGACGTCATCGTGCGCGAGGAGGACTGCGGCACCGACCGCGGCATCCGGATGCCGATCGCCGTCCACGCTCGCGACGACCGGCTGGCTCGCCATGAAGACGTGGAGACCAGCGTCTACGCGCGGACGCTGGCCGAGGACCTCGAGGTCGACGGCCGGGTCCTGGCGACGGCGGGCACCGACCTCGGCGACGTGAAGATCGGTGAGCTGATCGAGGCCCGCGTCGAGGAGGTCAAGGTCCGTAGCGTGCTGACCTGTGACTCCAAGGTCGGCACCTGTGCCCTGTGCTACGGGCGGTCGCTGGCCACCGGCAAGCTCGTCGACGTCGGCGAGGCGGTCGGCATCATCGCCGCGCAGTCGATCGGCGAGCCGGGCACCCAGCTGACCATGCGGACGTTCCACACCGGCGGCATCGCCGGTGAGGACATCACCCATGGCCTGCCGCGCGTCGTCGAGCTTTTCGAAGCCCGGGTGCCCAAGGGCAAGGCTCCGATCACGGAGGCGGCTGGTCGGGTCCGGATCGAGGAGACCGAAAAGCTGCGCAAGATCGTGGTGGTGCCGGACGACGGCAGCGAGGAGGTCGTCTACGACAAGATCAGCCGGCGGTCACGGCTGCGGGTCGCCGACGGCGACCACGTCGAGGTCGGCGACAAGCTGACCGAGGGCACGGTGGATCCGCACGAGGTGCTGCGTATCCTCGGGCCGCGCGCCGTCCAGCTGCACCTGGTGGCCGAGGTCCAGGAGGTCTACCGGTCGCAGGGCGTGTCGATCCATGACAAGCACATCGAGACGATCATCCGGCAGATGCTCAAGCGGGTGAACGTCCTCGAGGCCGGCGACGCCGACCTGCTGCCGGGCGAGCTCATCGAGCGACCGCGGTTCGAGGAGGAGAACCGTCGGGTGGTCGGCGAGGGCGGTACGCCGGCCTCTGCCCGGCCGGTGCTGATGGGGATCACCAAGGCGTCGCTGGCGACCGAGTCGTGGCTGTCCGCGGCGTCGTTCCAGGAGACCACCCGGGTGCTCACCGACGCGGCGATCCACGCCCGCAGCGACTCGCTGCTCGGGCTCAAGGAGAACGTCATCATCGGCAAGCTGATCCCGGCCGGCACCGGTATCGCCCGCTACCGCAACATCCGGGTGGAGCCGACCGAGGAGGCCCGTACGGCGGCCTACTCCATGGGCGCGTACGACGACTACGCCTTCGGCGCGGGCTCCGGCCAGGCCGTGCCGCTCGACGAGTTCGACTACGGTCAGTTCAACCGCTGACCTGGCAGCGCGGCAGGGGGGCCGTCCCGCTTCGGCGGGGCGGTCCCTTCTGCGCAGCCGTAGGCGGCGCTGCGGAGCCCGGCGTACGCCGTGGTGAGCTCGGGCTGCTGATAGTGCGCGTTGAGCCCGCTCGGGTTGGGGAGCAGCCAGACCCGTGCCGCGCCGAGGCGCTCCGGCCGCGCGCCGATTGATGCGCTGGTGCGACCGAATGCCGACCGGTACGCCGACAGCCCGAGAAAGGCAACATAGCCGGGGGTGCAACGGGCGACCAGCTCCGTGAGTGGCGCGACGCCGGCACGGAGCTGCTCGACGCTCACCTCGTCGGCCCGGGCCGTCGCCTCGGGCACGAGGTTGGTCACCCCGATGCCGGCGGCGAGCAGCTCACCGGTCTCGCTCGGATGAAGTCGGCGCTCCGTGAACCCCGCGAGTTGCAGGGTCGCCCACAGCCGGTTGGCCGGTCGGGCGAAGTGCAGGCCGACAGCACCCGACCACAGCGACGGGTTGATCCCGCAGAGGAGCACCCGCAGCCCCGGCCGGACCAGGTCGGGTACCGTGCGCCCGTACGCCGCGAGCAGCTCCGCCCGGCTCGGCCGTCGACGCAGATCCGCCTCGGACATCCGTGCAGCGTCGCACCCCGGGTCGAGCGGCGAGCGTGGCGCCCCTACGCGCCCCGCGTGCTTTGACCTTCGGGGGACGGCTGGGTAAGGTTCCTGCTTGTGCCTGGGCTTCCCGGGCATCTTCCGGACGCCGTACGGCGGCTGGAACTCGGCCAGTCGGCCGAGCCTCCCGACGATCACCTCCGAGCAGGGGGCGAGAGTGCGGGCCCGCGACACGCCCGACCGCGTGGGACGGACTGCCGGCGCAAGAGCTAGCCCAGACAACCACGGAGACGCGGTGCCCACGATTCAACAGCTGGTCCGCAAGGGCCGGCAGCACAAGATCGAGAAGAGCAAGACCCCGGCGCTCAAGAACGGTCCGCAGCGCCGCGGGGTCTGCACCCGCGTCTACACCACCACGCCCAAGAAGCCCAACTCCGCGCTGCGCAAGGTGGCCCGCGTCCGCCTCACCAGCGGCATCGAGGTCACGGCGTACATCCCGGGGGTCGGCCACAACCTGCAGGAGCACTCGATCGTGCTCGTGCGCGGCGGCCGGGTGCGCGACATCCCGGGAGTCCGCTACAAGATCATCCGTGGCTCCCTGGACACCCAGGGCGTCCGCAACCGCAAGCAGGGCCGCAGCAAGTACGGCGCCAAGAAGGAGAAGAGCTGATGCCACGCAAGGGCCCGGCTCGCAAGCACCCGGTCGTCGTGGACCCGGTCTACGGCTCCCCGCTGGTGACCTCGCTGGTCAACAAGGTGCTGACCGGCGGCAAGCGGTCGCTGGCGGAACGAATCGTCTACGGCGCCCTCGAGGGGGCCCGCGCCAAGAGCGGCAACGACCCCGTCGTCACGCTCAAGCGCGCGCTCGACAACGTCAAGCCGACGCTCGAGGTGAAGAGCCGCCGGGTGGGCGGTGCGACCTACCAGGTGCCGATCGAGGTCCGCGCCGGCCGCAGCACCACGCTGGCCCTGCGCTGGCTGGTCGGCTACTCCCGTGCCCGGCGCGAGAAGACCATGACCGAGCGGCTGATGAACGAGCTGCTCGACGCGAGCAACGGCCTCGGCGCCAGCGTCAAGCGACGCGAGGACACCCACAAGATGGCGGAGTCCAACAAGGCCTTCGCCCACTACCGCTGGTAACCCAGCTGACCCTGACGAGAGCTTCCGTGGCAACCGCCGTACTGACCGACCTGGCCAGGACCCGCAACATCGGGATCATGGCCCATATCGACGCGGGCAAGACCACGACGACCGAGCGCGTCCTCTACTACACCGGCCGCACCTACAAGATCGGCGAGGTGCACGAGGGCGCCGCCCAGATGGACTGGATGGAGCAGGAGCAGGAGCGGGGGATCACGATCACCTCCGCCGCCACCACCTGCCTGTGGGCCGACCATGTCATCAACATCATCGACACCCCGGGCCACGTCGACTTCACCGTCGAGGTGGAGCGCTCGCTGCGCGTCCTCGACGGCGCGGTGGCCGTCTTCGACGCGGTCGCCGGCGTGGAGCCCCAGTCCGAGACGGTCTGGCGGCAGGCCGACAAGTACGGCGTACCGCGGATCTGCTTCGTCAACAAGATGGACCGGGTGGGCGCCGAGTTCCACCGCTGCGTGGACATGATCGTGTCCCGGCTGGGCGCGGTACCGCTGGTGCTCCAGCTGCCGTGGGGGGTCGAAGGCGGCTTCCAGGGGGTCATCGACCTGGTGTCGATGAAGGGCCTGCTCTGGGCCAACGACGACAAGAGCAGCAAGGGCGACACCTACGACGTCGTAGACATCCCGGCCGACCACGTCGAGGCCGCCCGCGAGTGGCACGACCGGCTCTACGAGACCCTCGCCGAGAACGACGACACCGTCATGGAGTCCTACCTCGACGGCGAGACGTGCTCCGCCGATGAGCTCAAGGCCGGCATTCGCCGGGCCACCGTCGCCAGCAAGGTCACCCCGGTGCTGTGCGGCTCGGCGTTCCGCAACAAGGGCGTCCAGCCCATGCTCGACGCGGTCGTCGACTACCTGCCCAGCCCGCTCGACGTCGGCGCCATCGTCGGGCACGCCGTTAACGACGAGACGCGGGAGATCTCCCGCCGGCCGGACGAGCGCGAGCCGTTCTCCGCGCTGGCCTTCAAGATCATGAGCGACAAGTACCTCGGCAAGCTGACCTACATCCGGATCTATTCCGGCCGGCTGGCAAAGGGCTCCGCGGTCGAGAACTCCACCAAGGGCCGCAAGGAGCGCATCGGCCGCATCCTGCAGATGCACGCCAACAACCAGGAGGACCGCGACGCCGCGATCGCCGGCCAGATCGTGGCCGTGGTGGGGCTGAAGCAGACGACGACCGGCGACACCCTCTGCGACCCCGCCGCACCGGTGATCCTCGAGTCGATGAGCTTCCCGGCACCAGTGATCTCAGTCGCGATCGAGCCGAAGACCAAGGCCGACCAGGAGAAGCTCGGCGTTGCCATCCAGCGCCTCGCGGAGGAGGACCCGACCTTCCAGGTCCGCACCGACGAGGAGACCGGCCAGACGATCATCTCCGGCATGGGCGAGCTGCACCTCGACATCCTCGTCGAACGGATGCGCCGCGAGTTCAGCGTCGAGGCCAACGTCGGCAAGCCTCAGGTGGCCTACCGGGAGACGGTCCGGCGCAAGGTCGACAAGCACGACTACACCCACAAGAAGCAGACCGGCGGCAGCGGCCAGTTCGCTCGGGTCGTCATCTCGCTGGAGCCGAGCGGTGGCGACGGTGGCGGCTACGAGTTCGAGAACAAGGTCACCGGCGGCCGGATCCCGCGGGAGTACATCCCGGCCGTGGACGCCGGCTGCCAGGAGGCGATGGAGTTCGGCGTACTGGCCGGGTATCCGCTGGTCGACGTCAAGGTGACCCTGCTCGACGGCGGCTACCACGAGGTCGACTCCTCGGAGCTGGCCTTCAAGATCGCCGGTTCGATGGCCTTCAAGGAGGCCGCCCGCAAGGCGGACCCGGTGCTGATGGAGCCGATGATGGCCGTCGAGGTCGTCACCCCGGAGGACAACATGGGCGACGTCATCGGCGACCTCAACAGCCGGCGCGGACTCATCCAGGCGATGGACGAGCGCGGTGGGGCCCGGGTCATCCGTGCGGTCGTCCCGCTTTCGGAGATGTTCGGCTACGTCGGTGACCTGCGCTCCAAGACCCAGGGCCGGGCCAGCTACACCATGCAGTTCGACTCCTACGCCGAGGTCCCCAGCAACGTGGCCAAGGAGATCATCGCCAAGGCCCACGGCGACTAGCCCGGCCGCACCCACCCATACGTCGTACGGCGCAGACAGAGCAGCAGTCCCGAGGAGGACACCAGTGGCGAAGGCGAAGTTCCAACGGACCAAGCCGCACGTCAACATCGGCACCATCGGTCACATCGACCATGGCAAGACGACGCTGACCGCGGCGATCACCAAGGTCCTGCATGACCAGCACCCGGACCTCAACCCCTTCACGCCCTTCGACCAGATCGACAAGGCGCCGGAGGAGAAGGCCCGCGGCATCACGATCTCGATCGCGCACGTCGAGTACCAGACCGACGCCCGGCACTACGCCCACGTCGACTGCCCCGGCCACGCCGACTACATCAAGAACATGATCACTGGTGCGGCCCAGATGGACGGCGCGATCCTGGTGGTCTCGGCGGCCGACGGCCCGATGCCGCAGACCAAGGAGCACGTGCTGCTCGCCCGCCAGGTCGGTGTGCCCTACATCGTGGTCGCGCTGAACAAGGCCGACGTGGTGGACGACGAGGAGATCCTCGAGCTGGTCGAGCTCGAGGTGCGTGAGCTGCTCTCGTCCTACGACTTCCCCGGTGACGACCTGCCCGTGGTGCGTGTCTCGGCGCTCAAGGCGCTCGAGGGCGACGCCAAGTGGGGCGAGTCGATTCTGGAGCTGATGAACGCGGTCGACACCTCGATCGACGAGCCCGTCCGCGACGTCGACCGGCCGTTCCTGATGCCGATCGAGGACGTCTTCACCATCACCGGCCGCGGCACCGTGGTGACCGGCCGGGTGGAGCGGGGCATCGTCAAGGTCAACGAGACGGTCGACATCGTCGGCATCAAGGAGACCACCGCCTCGACCACCGTCACCGGCGTGGAGATGTTCCGCAAGCTGCTCGACGAGGGTCGGGCCGGCGACAACGTCGGCCTGCTGCTGCGGGGGATCAAGCGCGAGGACGTCGAGCGCGGCCAGGTCATCACCAAGCCGAAGTCGATCACTCCGCACACCCAGTTCGAGGCGAACGTCTACATCCTGAGCAAGGACGAGGGCGGCCGGCACACGCCGTTCTTCAACAACTACCGGCCGCAGTTCTACTTCCGCACCACCGACGTGACCGGGGTGGTGACCCTTCCCGAGGGCACCGAGATGGTCATGCCGGGCGACAACACCGAGATGACCGTCCAGCTGATCCAGCCGATCGCCATGGAGGAGGGGCTGCGCTTCGCCATCCGCGAAGGCGGCCGCACCGTTGGCGCCGGGCGGGTCACGAAGATCCTCAAGTAGCACCTCGTACGGCGGCGGCCGGACCTCCCACCGGGGGCCACCCGGCCGCCGCCGCACGAGAACCGAGATCCAGCGGCACCAACCCGAGAAGGAACGCCCACCATGGCGGGACAGAAGATCCGCATCCGGCTCAAGGCCTACGACCACGAGGTGATCGACAGCTCGGCGCGCAAGATTGTCGAGACGGTGACCCGAACCGGTGCGTCGGTCGCGGGGCCGGTGCCGCTGCCCACGGAGAAGAACGTCTACTGCGTCATCCGCTCGCCGCACAAGTACAAGGACAGCCGCGAGCACTTCGAGATGCGCACGCACAAGCGCCTGATCGACATCCTGGACCCGACCCCGAAGACGGTCGACTCGCTGATGCGGCTCGACCTGCCGGCCGGCGTCGACATCGAGATCAAGCTGTAGAGGACTCCGACGTCATGGCAAAGCAGACAACCGGCGTGCTGGGCGAGAAGCTCGGCATGACCCAGGTGTTCGACGAGGCCAACCGGATCGTTCCGGTCACCGTCGTGCGCGCCGGGCCGTGCATCGTGACCCAGGTGCGCACGCCCGAGCGTGACGGCTACTCCGCCGTCCAGCTGGCGTACGGCGCAGTCGACCCGCGCAAGGTCACCAAGCCGCTGGCCGGCCACTACCGCAAGGCCGGCGTACCGCCGCGCCGGCACCTGGTCGAGGTCCGCACCGCCGACGCGGGCTCCTACACCATCGGTCAGGAAGTGACCGCGGAGGCGTTCATCGCCGGCAGCCGCGTGGACGTGGTCGGCACCAGCAAGGGCAAGGGCTACGCCGGCGTCATGAAGCGGCACAACTTCAAGGGCCTCGGCGCGGGCCACGGCGTTCAGCGCAAGCACCGCTCGCCGGGCTCGATCGGCGCCTGCGCCACCCCGGCCCGGGTCTTCAAGGGCACCCGCATGGCCGGCCGGATGGGGCACGTCCGCACCACCACCCTCAACCTGCTGGTCCACGGCGTGGACGCCGAGCGCGGCCTGTTGCTCATCCGGGGCGCCGTACCGGGGCCGACCGGTGGCCTGGTCCTCGTCCGTACGGCGGTCAAGGGCGGCCTGGCGAAGGAAGGCGTCCAGTGACCACCGTTTCGGTGCTCTCTCCCACCGGCTCGCCGGCCGGTGAGGTGGAGCTGCCGGACGACGTCTTCGACGTACAGGTCAACGTGCCGTTGCTGCACCAGGTCGTGGTGGCCCAGCTGGCCGCTGCCCGGCAAGGCACCGCGGACACCAAGACCCGCGGCGAGGTCTCCGGCGGCGGCCGCAAGCCCTACCGGCAGAAGGGCACCGGCCGGGCCCGGCAGGGCTCGACGCGGGCGCCGCAGTTCACCGGCGGCGGCACCGTGTTCGGGCCGACCCCCCGCAGCTACGAGCAGAAGACGCCCAAGAAGATGAAGGCGGCCGCCCTGCGCGGAGCCCTCTCCGACCGAGCCCGTAACGGCCGGGTGCACGTGGTCGCAGGGCTGCTCGACTCCGACGTCCCCTCGACCAGGACGGCCGTTCGAGCCCTGGCCGCGGTCACCGAGCGCCGCCGCGTGCTGGTGGTCGTCGAGCGGGCGGACCGGCCCGCCTGGAAGAGCCTGCGCAATGTCGGATCCGTGCACCTGATCGCGCCCGACCAGCTCAACACCTACGACGTCCTCGTCTCCGACGACGTGGTCTTCACCCAGGCCGCGCTGGCGGCTTTCCTGGCCGGACCGCGCAAGGGCCGCGCCCTACGCGCCTCGGCGAGCTCGGCCGAGCTCGCGACGGCGGCCGGCGCGATCCCGATGGCCGAGGAGATCCCGGTGACCGATACCCCCGCGACGTCGGCCGGTACGACGCGGCCGGCCGGCGAAGGGCTCTCCACGGACCAGCTGGCCGGGGAGGTCCTCGACCAGACCGACAGCAACCTGCTTGCCGAGACGGCGTACGAGTCCGAGGGCGGGAACGTCCCGACCCAGCAGGAGGTCGAGGCGCACGTCGCCGAGGCACGGGAGGAGAACCAGTGATCGCCGACCCGCGCGACGTGCTGCTGCGCCCCGTCATCTCGGAGAAGAGTTACGGGCTGCTCGACGCGAACAAGTACACGTTCCTGGTGGCCCTGCATGCGAACAAGACCCAGATCAAGATCGCGGTCGAGGCGGTGTTCGGCGTCAAGGTGACCGACGTCAACACCCTCAACCGGGCCGGCAAGCGCAAGCGCAGCCGGACCGGTTTCGGCCGGCGCAACGACACCAAGCGCGCGATCGTCAGCCTGGCGGCCGGCGACCGCATCGACATCTTCGGGGGACCGGTCTCCTGACCGGCCGCGACTGACGAGAGACGACATCGACATGGGCATCCGCAAGTACAAGCCGACGACCCCCGGTCGCCGCGGTGCGAGCGTGGCCGACTTCGTCGAGATCACCCGAGACGAGCCGGAGAAGGCGCTGGTCGGACCGGTGCACAGCCGCGGCGGCCGCAACGTCCACGGCCGGGTCACGGCCCGGCACCAGGGTGGCGGGCACAAGCGTGCCTACCGGTTCATCGACTTCCGCCGCGACGACAAGGACGGGGTGCCGGCGAAGGTCGCGCACATCGAGTACGACCCCAACCGCACCGCCCGGATCGCGCTGCTGCACTACGCCGATGGCGAGAAGCGCTACATCGTGGCACCCGCGCGGCTGCGCCAGGGCGACACGGTGGAGGCCGGGCCGGGCAGCGACATCAAGCCGGGCAACAACCTGGCGCTGCGCAACATCCCGGTCGGCACCGTGGTGCACGCCATCGAGCTGCGGCCGGGCGGCGGGGCAAAGATCGCCCGCTCGGCCGGCTCCAGCGTCCAGCTGGTCGCCAAGGACGGACCGCACGCCCAGCTGCGGATGCCCTCGGGCGAGATCCGCAACGTCGACTCCCGCTGCCGGGCCACGGTGGGCGAGGTGGGCAACGCGGAGCAGTCGAACATCGCCTGGGGCAAGGCCGGCCGGATGCGCTGGAAGGGCCGCCGTCCGACCGTCCGTGGCGTGGCGATGAACCCGATCGACCACCCGCACGGCGGCGGCGAGGGCAAGACCTCGGGCGGCCGCCACCCCACCAGCCCCTGGGGCAAGCCGGAGGGCCGCACCCGTACCCGCAAGGCCAGCGACGCGATGATCATCCGTCGCCGCCGGACGAACAAGAAGCGCTAGGAGCCGTAGCCGATGCCGCGCAGTCTGAAGAAGGGGCCGTTCGTCGACGACCACCTGCAGAAGAAGGTGGACGTGCAGAACGAGCGGGGTACCAAGAACGTGATCAAGACCTGGTCCCGGCGGTCCATGGTGGTGCCGACCATGCTGGGCCACACGATCGCGGTGCACGACGGCCGCAAGCATGTCCCGGTCTTCGTCACCGAGGGCATGGTGGGCCACAAGCTCGGGGAGTTCGCGCCGACCCGGACCTTCCGCGGCCACATCCGCGACGAGCGGAGGGCGCGCCGTGGCTGAGCCCGTGGTGGGCGCGCGGGCCATCGCGCGGCACGTGCACGTGTCGCCGCGCAAGGCCCGCCGCGTCGTCGACCTGATCCGCGGTCTGCCGGCCGCCGAGGCGCTCGCCGTCCTGAAGTTCGCGCCGCAGTCGGCCAGCGAGCCGGTCGGCAAGGTGTTGGCCAGCGCGATGGCCAACGCCGAGCACAACGAGCGGCTCGACGCCGGCACCCTCGTGGTGCGGGAGGCCTACGTCGACGAGGGGCCGACCCTCAAGCGGTTCCGGCCGCGGGCGCAGGGCCGGGCCTACCGCATCCGCAAGCGCACCAGCCACATCACCGTCGTCGTCGAGCCTCGCGCCGACCTCACCCGGCCAGGGCGCGCGCCCGGCCGGAACACCTCTCAGGGAAGGACCCGCTAGTGGGTCAGAAAGTTCACCCGCACGGGTTCCGGCTCGGCATCACCACCGAGTGGAAGTCCCGGTGGTACGCCGACAAGTCCTACGCGGCGTACGTCAAGGAAGACGTTGCGATCCGCCGCATGATGAGCAAGGGCATGGAGCGGGCCGGCATCAGCCGGGTCGACATCGAGCGCACCGGTGACCGGGTGCGGGTCGACATCCACACCGCCCGGCCCGGCATCGTCATCGGCCGCCGCGGCGCGGAGGCCGACCGGATCCGCGGCGACCTGGAGAAGCTGACCTCCAAGCACGTCCAGCTCAACATCCTCGAGGTCAAGAACCCGGAGAGCGACGCCCAGCTGGTCGCCCAGGGTGTGGCGGAGCAGCTGTCCTCCCGGGTGTCGTTCCGGCGGGCGATGCGTAAGGCGATGCAGACCGCGATGAAGAGCGGCACCGTGAAGGGCATCCGGGTGCAGTGCGCCGGTCGCCTCGGCGGTGCGGAGATGTCACGGTCGGAGTTCTACCGTGAGGGCCGGGTGCCCCTGCACACACTGCGGGCCAACATCGACTACGGCCAGTACGAAGCCCGTACGACGTTCGGCCGGATCGGTGTGAAGGTCTGGATCTACAAGGGTGACGCGCTGGTCAGCCGGGCCGAGCGCGAGGCTCAGCAGGCGGCGATCCTCGCCGGCCAGCGCAACCGGACGGCCCGCCCGGCCCGGCGCCCGACCGGCGCCCGGGAGGCGGCGGTCGCACCGACGACCGGACCGACCGCTGCCCAGACCGATGGCGACCTCGTGCTGCCGACCGCGCCCGCCGAGGTGGCCAATGCCGCGGTCGAGCGCAGCCCGGACGTCGCGGAGACCCCCGCCGTACCGCTCGCGGAGGTCAGTACCGAGAGCGGGGGCGACACCGGCACCGACCCCAGCCAGGAGGCGGCCGACCGGACCCAGCCGGCATCGACCGACCCCCGGCCCGATCACGCGCCGGATGCGACCGGAGAGGAGGCCTGACATGTTGATCCCCCGTCGGGTGGCCCACCGCAAGCAGCACCACCCCAACCGGTCCGGCGCCGCGAAGGGCGGCACCCGGGTGACCTTCGGTGAGTACGGCATCCAGGCTCTCGAGTCGGCGTACGTCACCAACCGCCAGATCGAGTCCGCCCGGATCGCCATGACCCGCCACATTCGTCGTGGCGGCAAGGTCTGGATCAACATCTACCCGGACCGGCCGCTGACCAAGAAGCCGGCCGAGACCCGGATGGGCTCCGGCAAGGGCTCGCCGGAGTGGTGGATCGCCAACGTCAAGCCCGGCCGGGTGATGTTCGAGCTGGCCGGCGTACCGGAGACCATCGCCGAGGAGGCGCTGCGCCGGGCCATGCACAAGCTGCCGATGAAGTGCCGGTTCGTCCGGCGCGAGGTCGGTGAGGCGTGATGGCGACGACGATTGACGCCGGCGGCGCCGCTGGCGACCTGCGTGCCCTGGCCGACGACGAGCTGGTCACCCGGCTGCGGGAGGCCAAGGAGGAGCTGTTCAACCTCCGCTTCCAGTCGGCGACCGGCCAGCTGGACAACTCCCGGCGGCTGCCGGTCGTACGCCGGGGCATCGCCCGCATCTACACGGTGATGCGCGAGCGCGAGCTCGGCATCGATGGCCCGCGCTCCGAGAGCGGGCCCGGAGAGGAGACCGGATGAGCGAGAGCTCCGCCGAGACCGACGGCCCGGGTCGCAACTTCCGCAAGACCCGCGAGGGCCTGGTGGTCAGCGACAAGATGGACAAGACGGTCGTCGTACGGGTCGAGGACCGGGTCTCCCACCCGCTCTACCGCAAGACCTTGCGGCGTACCAGCCGGCTGAAGGCGCACGACGAGGCCAACAGCTGCGGCACCGGCGACCGGGTGCTGCTCATGGAGACCCGCCCGCTGTCGGCCACCAAGCGCTGGCGCGTGGTGGAGATCATCGAGAAGGCCAAGTAGCCCGGGCCCACCCGCCCGAGCGATGACCAGGAGTTGACGTGATACAGCAGGAGTCGCGACTACGTGTCGCCGACAACACCGGTGCCAAGGAGCTGTTGTGCATCCGGGTTCTCGGCGGCTCCGGCCGTCGCTATGCCGGAATCGGCGACATCATCGTCGGCACGGTGAAGGACGCCCTTCCCGGCGCTGGGGTGAAGAAGGGGGACGTCGTCCGGGCGGTCGTCGTACGCACCGCGAAAGAGCGGCGTCGCCCCGACGGCTCCTACATCCGCTTCGACGAGAACGCCGCGGTGCTGATCCGCGAGGGCGGTGACCCGCGCGGCACCCGCATCTTCGGTCCGGTCGGGCGGGAGCTGCGCGACAAGCGCTTCATGCGGATCATCTCGCTGGCACCGGAGGTGCTCTAGACATGCCGGGACTCAAGATACGTAAGGGTGACACCGTCCAGGTGATCAGCGGCAAGGACCGCGGTGCCCAGGGACGGGTGATCACGGCGTACCCCAAGCTCGAGAAGCTGCTGGTCGAGGGCGTCAACCGGGTGCGCAAGCACACGAAGGTGACCACCACGCAGCGCGGCGCCCAGTCCGGCGGCATCGTGACGCAGGAGGCGCCGATCCACGTGAGCAACGTCGCGGTGCTCTGCCCCGGTTGCCACAAGCCCTCCCGGGTGGGGCACCGCAGGAACGACGAGGGTCGCTCGGTGCGCGTATGCCGTCGCTGCGGCGCTGAGCTGAATGCGGGGCGGCCATGAGCACGATCATGGAAGTACCGGCGGCTGGGCAATTCCCGGCGCCGGACGTATCGCGGCCGCGCCTGCGACAGCGCTACCGGGACGAGACCGTGGCCCGGCTGAGAGAGCAGTTCGGCTACCCGAACGTCATGCAGGTGCCGACGCTCACCAAGATCGTGCTGAACATGGGCGTCGGCGAGGCCGCCCGCGACGCCAAGCTCATCGACGGCGCGGTCCGTGACCTTACCGCGATCACCGGGCAGAAGCCGGCGATCCGGCGGGCCACCAAGTCGGTAGCCCAGTTCAAGCTCCGCGAGGGCATGCCGATCGGGGTGAAGGTGACCCTGCGGGGCGACCGGATGTGGGAGTTCCTCGACCGGCTGCTCTCCATCGCGCTGCCCCGCATCCGGGACTTCCGTGGCCTCTCGCCCCGGCAGTTCGACGGATCGGGCAACTACACCTTCGGGCTGACCGAGCAGTCGATGTTCCACGAGATCGACCAGGACCGCATCGACCGGGTGCGCGGCATGGACATCACCGTGGTGACCACAGCCACGACCGACGACGAGGGCCGGGCATTGCTGCGCGCCCTCGGCTTCCCCTTTCAGGAGTCCTGACCGATGGCGAAGAAGGCACTGGTCAACAAGGCCAACGCCAAGCCCAAGTTCCGCGTCCGCGGCTACACCCGCTGCCAGCGCTGCGGGCGGCCGAGGGCGGTCTTCCGGGCGTTCGGCCTGTGCCGGATCTGCGTCCGGCAGATGGCCCACGCCGGCGAGCTCCCCGGCGTGACCAAGAGCTCGTGGTGACCCACCGTTCCCGCAGGCCCGGCCGCGCCGGGAACCGCAGGAAGAGAGGCTTTCGACCATGACCATGACCGACCCGATCGCGGACATGCTCACCCGTCTGCGCAATGCCAACACGGCCTACCACGACACCGTGGTGATGCCGTACTCGAAGATCAAGTCGCACATCGCCGAGATCCTCCAGCAGGAGGGCTACGTCGCCGGCTGGTCGGTCCAGGACGCCAGCGAGACCGGTGGCGTCGGGCGCAACCTGGTGGTGTCGCTGAAGTACGGGCCGAACCGGGAGCGCACGATCGCCGGCGTACGCCGGATCTCCAAGCCTGGCCTGCGGGTCTACGCCAAGTCGACCGGGCTGCCCCGGGTGCTGGGCGGCCTGGGCGTGGCGATCATCTCGACCAGCTCCGGCCTGCTGACGGACCGGCAGGCCAACAAGCGCAAGGTGGGCGGGGAAGTCCTCGCCTACGTCTGGTAGGGGAGGAGTCATGTCTCGGATCGGGCGGCAGCCCATCTCCGTGCCCAGCGGCGTCGACGTCGACATCGACGACCGCCGGGTGACCGTCACCGGCCCCAAGGGCACCCTCGCCCACACGGTGGCCGAGCCCATCTCCGTCCTTCGCGGTGAGACCGGCGAGCTGCAGGTCGTGCGGCCGAACGACGAGGCCCGCAACCGCGCGCTGCACGGCCTGTCGCGTACGCTGGTCGCCAACATGGTCACCGGCGTGACCGACGGCTACAGCAAGTCCCTCGAGATCGTCGGTGTCGGCTACCGGGTGATCGCGCGCGGGGCGGACCTGGAGTTCGCGCTCGGGTTCAGCCACCCCGTGCTGGTGCCGGCGCCCGAGGGCATCACCTTCGAGGTGCAGGCGCCGACCCGGTTCGTCGTACGCGGGATCGACAAGCAGCAGGTGGGCGAGGTCGCGGCCAACCTGCGCAAGCTGCGCAAGCCCGACCCGTACAAGGGCAAGGGCGTGCGTTACCAGGGCGAGGTCGTACGCCGCAAGGTCGGAAAGGCAGGCAAGTAGCGATGCCCATCGTCAGCGTCAAGGGGACCGCCCGCCGGCGGGCCCGGCTCCGGCGGCACCTGCGGGTGCGCAAGAAGGTCACCGGAAGCCCGGCTCGGCCTCGCCTGGTGGTGACCCGCTCGGCCCGGCACATCGTCGCCCAGCTCGTCGACGACTCGGCCGGCCGTACCCTCGCGGCCGCCTCGACGATGGACCCCAGCATCCGGGGTGCGGCCGAGGACCGCGGCGACAAGAAGGCGCAGGCGGCCAAGGTCGGCACGCTGGTCGCCGAGCGGGCGCGGGCGGCCGGGGTCACGGCCGTGGTGCTCGACCGCGGTGGCAACAGGTACGCCGGCCGGATCGCCGCACTGGCGACCGCCGCACGCGAGGCAGGGTTGGACTTCTGATGCGCAACGCAATTCTGGAAAGAGGGAACCGCTGATGCCAGGACCCCAGCGCCGTACCGGTGGTACCGGCGGCGAGCGGCGGGACCGCCGGGACGGGCGCGGGCCGGCGGCCGAGAAGACCGCATACATGGAACGCGTCGTCGCAATCAACCGGGTGGCCAAGGTCGTCAAGGGCGGCCGGCGGTTCAGCTTCACCGCGCTGGTCGTCGTGGGCGACGGCGACGGCACCGTCGGCGTCGGCTACGGCAAGGCCAAGGAGGTGCCGGCCGCCATCGCCAAGGGTGTGGAGGAGGCCAAGAAGGCGTTCTTCAAGGTGCCACGGATCGCGAGCACCATCCCGCACCCCGTGCAGGGGGAGGCGGCTGCCGGCGTCGTGCTGCTCAAGCCGGCCAGCCCCGGTACCGGCGTGATCGCCGGCGGCCCGGTGCGGGCCGTGCTGGAGTGCGCCGGAATCCACGACGTGCTGTCCAAGTCGCTCGGCTCCTCCAACGCGATCAACATCGTGCACGCGACGACGGCCGCACTGAAGGCGCTGGTACGCCCGGAGGAGGTGGCCGCCCGCCGCGGCCTGCCGATCGAGGACGTCGCGCCGGCCGCCATGCTGCGGGCCCGCTCCGGGGTGGGGGTGTGACGGTGGGTTCGCTGAAGGTCACCCAGGTCCGGTCCGGCATCGGCGGAAAGCGCAACCAGCGCGAGACACTGCGCTCGCTCGGGCTCAAGCGGCTGCACGATGTCGTGGTCAAGGAGGACCGCCCCGAGATCCGCGGCATGGTCACAACGGTGTCGCATCTCGTCACCGTCGAGGAGGTCGACCAGCCATGACACTGAAGGTCCACCATCTGCGCCCCGCCCCGGGGGCCCGGACCGAGCGCACGCGGGTCGGCCGCGGTGCGGGCTCCAAGGGCAAGACCGCCGGGCGCGGCACCAAGGGAACCAAGGCGCGCGGCAACGTCCCGGCGCGTCTCGAGGGCGGCCAGACGCCGCTGCACATGCGACTGCCCAAGCTCAAGGGCTTCACCAACCGCTTCCGGGTGCCCTACCAGGTCGTCAACCTGGACCGGCTCGGCGCACTGTTCCCGGATGGCGGCCCGGTTACCGTCGAGCACTTGGTCGAGCGCGGCGCCGTACGCAAGGGGTCGCCGGTCAAGGTGCTGGGCACCGGGGAGCTGTCGGTTGCTCTGCAGGTGCAGGCGCACGCGTTCTCGGGTTCCGCCCGCGAGAAGATCGCCGCCGCGGGAGGGTCGACGAGCGGCCCCTGAGCGGCTGAGCCAACACCTTGCGCTGCCCGATTGACCCCGTTCCGGCGTACTGCACACTGTTAGAGTCGTCAACGGCGGGCGTCGGCACTTCACGGGGGCCGCTTCGCCGTCGGGGGCCGACAGCCGCCGACCCACCCGTCCGGAGGTCCGGCGTACCCGTAGCCGCGACCGCCCCGCAGGAGGAGCCTTGCTCACCGCCTTCGCCCGGGCGTTCCGGACGCCGGACCTGCGCAAGAAGCTGCTGTTCGTCATCGGCATCCTGGCGCTCTACCGGCTCGGCTCGGTGGTGCCCTCGCCGGGCGTGGACTACAAGGCGATCCACGAGTGCATCAACCAGACGCAGAACTCCAGCGTCTACACGCTGGTCAACCTCTTCAGCGGCGGCGCGCTGCTGCAGTTGTCGATCTTCGCGCTCGGCATCATGCCGTACATCACCGCCAGCATCATCGTCCAGCTGCTGGTCGTGGTCATCCCGCGGCTCGAGCGGCTGAAGAAGGAGGGGCAGTCCGGCCAGGCGAAGCTGACCCAGTACACCCGCTATCTCACGATCGCGCTGGCCATCCTGCAGTCCACCGGGATCGCGGCGCTGGCCAGGGGCAACCCGAGCAACCTCTTCCCCACCTGCAACCGGGCGATCCTGCCCGACACGTCGCTGTTCCGCGTCGTCACGCTGGTGATTACGATGACCGCCGGCACTGCGGTGATCATGTGGCTGGGCGAGCTCATCACCGACCGCGGCATCGGCAACGGCATGTCGCTGCTGATCTTCACCTCGATCTCGTCCCGGCTGCCGGCGCAGGGCGGCCGCATCCTGGCGCAGAACAAGTTCACCTTCGCGGTCGTGCTGCTCCTCGGCATCGTCATCGTGGCCGCGATCGTCTACGTCGAGCAGGCGCAGCGGCGGATCCCTGTGCAGTACGCCAAGCGCATGATCGGGCGGCGGATGTACGGCGGCACATCGACGTACCTGCCGCTCAAGGTCAACCAGGCCGGTGTCATCCCGGTGATCTTTGCCTCGTCGCTGCTCTACCTCCCCCAGCTGCTCGGCAACGTCTGGCGCGGCAACCAGGGTTTTCAGCGCTTCATCGCGCAGCACTTCGTTCGCGGTGACAGCTTCCTCTACCTGGTCACCTACTTCAGCCTGATCATCTTCTTCACCTACTTCTATGTCGCCATCACCTTCAACCCCGTCGAGGTGAGCGACAACATGAAGAAGTACGGCGGCTTCGTGCCCGGCATCCGGCCCGGCCGCCCGACGGCGGAGTATCTCGACTACATCCTGTCGAGGATCACCCTGCCGGGGTCGATCTACCTGGGGATCGTCTCGATCCTGCCGATCCTGGCGCTGCGGTTCCTCGGCAGCGGCGAGCAGTTCCCGTTCGGCGGTACCTCCATCCTCATCCTCGTCGGCGTCGGCCTCGACACCGTCAAACAGATCGAGAGCCAGCTGATGCTGCGCAACTACGAGGGCTTCCTCCGCTAGTGCGCCTGGTCCTCGTCGGGCCCCCCGGTGCGGGCAAGGGGACACAGGCCCAGTTCATCGCGACCGACCTGTGGATCCCGAAGATCTCCACCGGCGACATCTTCCGCGCGAACGTGAGCTCGGGTACGCCACTCGGCCAGCAGGCCAGGTCGTTCATGGACGCCGGCGACCTGGTGCCCGACGAGGTCACGATCGAGATGGTGCGCGAACGGCTGGCCGAGGACGACGCCGCGAAGGGTTTCCTGCTCGACGGCTTCCCACGGACCGTGCGCCAGGCCAGGGTGCTCGAGGACATGCTGCTCGAGAGCGGCGCCCGCCTGGACATCGTGCTGGAGCTCGTCGTGGACGACGACGAAGTGGTCCGGCGGCTCTCCGGCCGGCGTACCTGCCGGCGGTGCAACCACGTCTGGCACGTCGACTTCGACCCGCCGGCCGAGGACGGCGTCTGTGACCGCTGCGGCGGCGAGCTGTTCCAGCGCGACGACGACCGCGAGGAGACGATCCGCCACCGCCTCGAGGTGTACGCCGAGCAGACCGCGCCGCTGGTGTCCTATTTCGCCGAGTCCGGCGTACTGATCGGGATCGACGCCACCGGACCGGTCGACGACGTCACCGAGCGGGCGGTCGCGGCGATCATGCACCGGACGGCGGTCGACCGGTGGCGGCGAGGAGGTGTCCGGTGATCCAGATCAAGACGCCGGCCGAGATCGAGAAGATGCGGGTGGCCGGTCTCGTGGTCGCCAGGACCCTGGACAAGCTGCGCGCCGCGGTGGCTCCGGGAGCCACCACCGGTGACCTGGACGACCTGGCGGCGGCGGCCATCCGGGCTGCGGGGGCGACGCCGTCCTTCCTCGGCTACCAGGGCTTCCCGGCCACCATCTGCGCCTCGGTGAACGAGGAGGTCGTGCACGGCATACCGCGCCGCGGCAGGGTTCTGCGCGCGGGCGACGTGGTCTCCCTCGACTGCGGGGCCATCGTCGACGGCTACCACGGCGACGCTGCCATCACCGTTGCCGTCGGGGACGTGCGGCCCGAGCTCGCCGACCTGCTGCGGGTCTGCGAGGAGTCCATGTGGCGCGGCTTCGCCGCCGCCCGGCTGGGCGGCCGGCTCTCGGACATCAGTGCAGCCGTCGAGGCGACCGTGCGGCCGCACGGGTACGGCATCGTCGAGGGGTACGGCGGCCATGGCATCGGAACCGAGATGCACCAGGACCCGCACGTGCTCAACTACGGCCGGTCTGGCCGCGGGCCGCGGCTGGTGAAGGGGATGGCGCTGGCGATCGAACCGATGATCACGGTCGGCTCCGCCACCACCCGCGTGCTCCCGGACCGCTGGACGGTGGTCACGAGGGACGGCTCGTACGCCGCGCACTTCGAGCACACCTTCACCCTCACCGACGACGGTCCGTGGGTTCTCACGGCGCTCGACGGGGGTGCCGCCCGGCTCGGACCGCTGGTGGCCGTGGTCGGCGCGTGACCGTCGGAGGGGGCAGCTCGCATCGGCCGAGGTTGGCCCGGGCGCCGCTAGCACGTAGACTGCTCTCTCGGTGCCCGTACGGCGGACGTATCGGCGGGCCGCAATGTGCTCCAGTCACGTGTTCAGCCGACTTACCCGTGCACAACTGCTAGCGGAACGCGGAGGAGATGGCAAAAAAGGAAGGGGCCATCGAGGTCGAGGGTTCTGTGGTCGAGCCGCTGCCCAACGCCATGTTCCGCGTTGAACTGGCCAACGGCCACCGTGTCCTCGCCCACATCAGCGGCAAGATGCGGATGCACTACATCCGGATCCTGCCCGGCGACCGCGTCGTCGTCGAGCTGAGCCCCTACGACCTGTCCCGCGGCCGCATCGTCTACCGCTACAAGTAACCACCCGTACGGCGGCAGGCCGTCGGCCCGCCCGTCCCCGGAGAACCCCCAATGAAGGTCAAGCCGAGCGTCAAGAAGATCTGCGACAAGTGCAAGGTGATCCGGCGGCACGGCCGGGTCATGGTGATCTGCGACAACCTGCGGCACAAGCAGCGTCAGGGCTAGCCGCAACACGATCGTCGCTTCCCGACCGTCACTCGTGACGGCCACTCCCGGTCGGAGGCCGGGGCCCGGACTGGGCGGTTCGGGGCGGGCGGCGCCAGACCTCCGCCGAGCATGAAGGAGCACGGTCGCCCATGGCCCGACTCGTCGGCGTCGACCTCCCCCGCGAGAAGCGGCTGGAGATCGCCCTCACCTACATCTACGGCATCGGCCGCACCCGCGCGGCCGAGACCCTGCGCTCCACCGGCGTGAGCCCGGACCGACGGGTCCGCGACCTCGGCGACGAGGAGCTGGTCCGGCTCCGGGACTGGATCGAGGCGACCTACAAGATCGAGGGTGACCTCCGCCGGGAGGTCGCCTCCGACATCCGCCGCAAGATCGAGATCGGCTCGTACCAGGGCATCCGCCACCGTCGCGGGCTGCCGGTGCACGGGCAGCGCACCCACACCAACGCCCGGACCCGCAAGGGGCCCCGCAAGGCGGTCGCCGGCAAGAAGAAGGTCGGCAAGAAGTAGCCGCCCGCCCCGACGCCGTACGACGACCGCGACAGGAGACAGGACCCGAATGCCCCCCAAGACCCGCACCGGCGCACCGAAGAAGGTGCGCCGCAAGGAGAAGAAGAACGTCGCCCACGGGCACGCCCACATCAAGAGCACGTTCAACAACACGATCGTGTCGATCACCGACCCCTCCGGGAACGTGATCTCGTGGGCGAGCGCCGGTCATGTCGGGTTCAAGGGCTCCCGCAAGTCCACGCCGTACGCCGCCCAGATGGTGGCCGAGGCGGCCGGCCGCAAGGCTCAGGAGCACGGCATGCGCAAGGTCGATGTCTTCGTCAAGGGCCCCGGCTCGGGACGGGAGACCGCGATCCGATCCCTGCAGGCCACCGGCCTGGAGGTCGGGCAGATCTCCGACGTGACGCCCGTGCCCCACAACGGCTGCCGCCCGCCCAAGCGCCGCCGCGTCTGACTTCCTCAGGAACTGGAGACCTCCACGGATGGCCCGCTACACCGGTCCGGACTGCAAGCGCTGCCGGCGCGAGAAGATGAAGCTCTTCCTCAAGGGCAGCAAGTGCGAGTCGCCGAAGTGCCCGATCGAGATCCGGCCGTACCCGCCCGGTGAGCACGGGCGCGGCCGCACGAAGGACAGCGAGTACCTGCTGCAGAAGCGCGAGAAGCAGAAGTGCGCGCGCATCTACGGCATCCTGGAGAAGCAGTTCCGCGGCTACTACGAAGAGGCCAACGCGCGCTCCGGCAAGACCGGCGAGAACCTGCTGCGCATCCTGGAGAGCCGCCTCGACAACGTCGTCTACCGCGGCGGGTTCGCGCACAGCCGCGACATGGCCCGCCAGCTGGTCCGGCACGGGCACATCCAGGTCAACGGGCGCAAGGTCGACATCCCGTCCTACCGGGTGTCGGAGAACGACATCATCGAGGTGCGGCCGTCCTCGGTCGAGCTGACGCCGTTCGTCATCGCGCGGGCCGAGGTGGGCAGCCGGCCCGTGCCGGCCTGGCTCGAGGTTATCGGCAACCGGATGCGGATCCTCGTCCACGCGCTGCCGGCCCGGCAGGTGATCGACACTCCGGTCCAGGAGCAGCTGATCGTCGAGCTGTACTCGAAGTAAGGCACCACCCATAGCGGGCGCATATGGCGGCGCCCTGAGAAGGAGAACTGCTCATGCTTATTGCCCAGCGTCCAACCCTGGCCGAGGAGCCGGTCGACGACGTCCGGTCGCGGTTCGTCATCGAGCCGCTCGAGCCCGGTTTCGGCTACACCCTCGGCAACTCGATGCGCCGTACCCTCCTGTCCTCCATTCCGGGCGCGGCGGTGACCAGCCTGCGGATCGAGGGTGTGCTGCACGAGTTCAGCACCGTCCCCGGGGTCAAGGAGGACGTCACCGACATGATCCTCAACATCAAGGAGCTCGTCGTCTCGTCCGAGAACGACGAGCCCTCGGTGATGTACCTGCGCAAGCAGGGACCGGGCGAGGTCACCGCGGCCGACATCGCACCACCGGCCGGCGTCGAGGTGCACAATCCCGAGCTGCACCTGGCCACCCTCAACGACTCCGCCCGCCTCGAGATCGAGCTGACCGTCGAGCGCGGCCGAGGCTATGTCTCCGCCGTACAGAACAAGGCGGCCGGCCAGGAGATCGGCCGGGTCCCCGTGGACTCGATCTACTCGCCGGTGCTGAAGGTGACCTACCGGGTGGAGGCCACCCGGGTCGAGCAGCGCACCGACTTCGACCGGCTGGTGGTCGATGTCGAGACGAAGCCGTCGATGCGCCCGCGCGATGCGATGGCCAGCGCCGGGCGGACCCTGGTCGAGCTGTTCGGTCTGGCCCGGGAGCTCAACCTCGAGGCCGAGGGCATCGACATCGGCCCGTCGCCGACCGACGCGGCGCTCGCCGCCGACCTGGCGCTGCCGATCGAGGAGCTCGACCTGACCGTCCGCTCCTACAACTGCCTCAAGCGCGAGGGCATCCACCAGGTCGGCGAGCTGGTCTCCCGCAGCGAGGCCGACCTGCTCGACATCCGCAACTTCGGCGCGAAGTCGATCGACGAGGTCAAGGCCAAGCTGCACGGGATGGGACTGCAGCTCAAGGACTCCCCGCCCGGCTTCGACCCCGCCGACGTCGTGGACACCTACGGAACCGACGACTACGAGGACGCCGGGTACGCCGAGACCGAGCAGTTCTGATCCGCCGGACCTGACAGGAGCGACCCGCGATGCCCACCCCCACCAAGGGCCCCCGCCTCGGCGGCGGTCCCGCGCACGAGCGGCTGATGCTCGCCAACCTGGCCACGGCCCTGTTCGAGCACGGCCGGATCACCACGACGCACACGAAGGCCAAGCGGCTGCGGCCGCTGGCCGAGCGCCTAATCACCTCGGCCAAGCGTGGGGATCTGCACGCGCGCCGGCGGGTGCTGACCGTGGTGCGGGACAAGGGTGTGGTGCACACGCTGTTCGCCGAGATCGGCCCGCGCTTCGCCGAGCGGCCGGGCGGCTACACCCGGATCACCAAGCTGGGCCCGCGCAAGGGCGACAACGCGCCGATGGCGATGATCGAGCTGGTCGAGGGCCCCACCGTGGGCCAGCAGGCGGTCGGCGAGGCCGAGCGCGCCCGGGGAAGTCGGTTCCGGCTGCCGAGCCGCCGCTCCGCCGGCACTGCCGGGTCCGTCGCGGTGGAGCCGGCCATCGCTGGGACCGAGCCGACCACCGCCGGCACCAAGCCGGCCATGGCTGGGACCGAGCCGACCACCGCCGGGCTCGTTGCGGACGACGTCCCGGCCGAGGCTGCGCCCGACGAAGTGGGCGAGCCCGTCACCACAGCGGTCCCCACCGAAGGTGACACCGACGGCATGCCGGAGCCGACCGGTCCGGCAGCCCCGGTGCCGGCGGCGGGTGACGATACCGATGCCGTGACGGAGCGGCCCGACGGCGACGATGACGAGACCGCACGAGGCGAGCCGAGCTGACCCGTCTCGCCGCCGAGCCCGTCGTCCCGAACGCGGACGACGGGCTCGTCCGTCTCCGGATCGACCTGGCCTACGACGGCACGGCGTACGCCGGTTGGGCCCGCCAGCCCGGGCAACGCACGATCCAGGCGACCATGGAGGGGGCGCTGGCCATCGTCCTCCGGCTGCCCGAGCCCCCGGCACTGACGGTGGCGGGGCGCACCGACGCGGGCGTTCACGCCTTGGGCCAGGTCGCCCACGTGGACCTGCCCGCCGGTGTGGAGGTGGAGCGGCTGGCTGCTCGGTGCAACGGCGTACTGCCGGCCGACGTGCGCACTGCGTCGGTCCAGGTGGCGCCGGCAGGCTTCGACGCGCGGTTCTCGGTGCTCTCGCGCCGCTACGGCTACCGGGTCGCCGACCCCTCGACGCGGCCCGACCCGCTGCGCCGCCTGGACACGCTGACCCATCCCCGCGACCTCGACGTCGAGCGGTTGCGGCTCGCCACGGCGGGCCTGCTCGGCGAGCACGACTTCGCGGCGTACTGCCGGCGACGCGAAGGCGCCGGCACCGTGCGCCGCCTGCTCCGGCTGGACTGGGCGCGGGACGCGGACGGCGTCGTGCTGGCCCTGGTCGAGGCCGATGCCTTCTGCCGCTCGATGGTGCGGTCGCTGGTCGGCGCGCTGGTCGCGGTGGGAGAGGGCCGGCGTGAGGTCACCTGGCCGGCGGCCGTGCTGCGGTCCGGCGTACGGGACCCCGGTGCGACCGTCGCGCCCGCGCACGGGCTGACACTGCTGAGGGTCTGCTACCCGCCGGCCGGGGAGCTGGCCGAGCGGGCTCGGGTCACTCGTAAACGACGTGACCGCGAGACCTTCGCTGGCGGAGACTGACCGCCCGTGGGCCATGTCGACGTCGCGCACCTGAGCCACGTCCTCCCGGACGGTCGGGTGCTGCTCGACGATGTCTCCTTTCGCGTCGGCGACGGCGCCAAGGTGGCACTGGTCGGCGCCAACGGCACCGGGAAGACGACCCTGCTGCGCATTCTCAGCGGGGAGCAGCGGGCCGCCGGCGGCGCCGTCACCGGAAGCGGCGGGCTGGGCGTCATGCGCCAGTTCGTCGGCTCCGTCCGCGACGACACGACGGTGCGCAACCTGCTCGTGTCGGTGGCGGCACCGGCGGTCCGGTCAGCGGCCGAGGCGCTCGACGCGGCCGAGCTGGCGATGATGGAGCGCGACGACGACCCTACCTCGATGCGCTACGCCTCGGCGCTCGCCGACTGGGGGGACGCCGGCGGCTACACCGCCGAGGTGCTCTGGGACGTCTGCACGGTGGCCGCGCTCGGGTTGCCGTTCGAGCAGGCGCAGTACCGCGAGGTCCGCACCCTGTCCGGTGGCGAGCAGAAGCGGCTGGTCCTGGAGGCGCTGCTGCGCGGTCCGGACGAGGTGCTGTTGCTCGACGAACCGGACAACTACCTCGACGTACCGGCCAAGCGATGGCTGGAGGACGCGCTGTGCGCGACACCGAAGACCGTGCTCTACGTCTCGCACGACCGCGAGCTGCTGGCCCGTACGGCGACCCGGGTGGTCACCCTGGAGGCCCGCTCGGCGTGGACCCACGGCGGCGGCTTCGCGTCGTACGCCGAGGCCCGGCGGGCCCGGCTGGACCGCCTCGCCGAGCTGCACCGGCGCTGGGAGGAGGAGCACCAGCGGCTCATCGACCTGGTGCGGACGCTGCAGCAGCAGGCCGCGATCTCGCCGGACATGGCCTCCCGTTACAACGCGATGGTCACCCGGCTGACGAGGTTCGAGGTGGCCGGCCCGCCGCCGGAGCAGCCGAAGGAGCAGTCGGTCACCATGCGGCTGCGCGGCGGGCGCACCGGCGTGCGGGCGGTGACCTGCTCGGCGCTCGAGCTGACCGGCCTCGTCGCGCCGTTCGACCTCGAGGTGTTCTACGGCGAGCGGGTCGCGGTGCTCGGGGCCAACGGCAGCGGCAAGTCGCACTTCCTGCGGCTGCTCGCCGGCGGGCAGGTGCGCCACAGCGGCGTCGCGCGGTTGGGTGCCCGCGTCGTACCGGGGCACTTCGCCCAGACCCACGACCATCCGGAGCTGCACGGCCGGACCCTTGTCGACATCCTCTGGCACGAGGCCCACGACCGCGGCAAGGCGATCTCCGCGCTGCGCCGCTACGAGCTGCACCAAGCCGCGGACTCGCGCTTCGAGACGCTCTCCGGCGGCCAGCAGGCCCGCTTCCAGATCCTGCTGCTCGAGATCGCCGGCGTCACCCTGTTGCTCCTGGACGAGCCGACCGACAACCTCGACATCGCCAGCGCGGAGGCGCTCGAGGAGGGCCTCGCGGCGTACGACGGCACGGTGCTGGCGGTGACCCACGACCGCTGGTTCGCCCGCTCCTTCGACCGGTTCCTGATCTTCGGCGGGAACGGCGCGGTACGGGAGTCCTCCCAGCCGGTGTGGGACGAGGCGCGTCCGGTCCGGTGACGGTCGCTTTGACCCTGCCGAGCGCGTGTCGGTATCCTCAACCGTCATTGTGCGCAGCGGCTCGTCCCTGCGCGTCGCCGGTCCACCGGAACGGCACCCTCGATCGAGACAGAAGCGAAGGTTCGTCCGTGCGTACGTACAGCCCCAAGCTCGGCGACGTCCGGCGGCAGTGGCATGTGATCGACGCCAGTGACATCGTCCTCGGCCGGCTGGCCAGCCAGACCGCGCGGCTGCTGCGCGGCAAGCACAAGCCGATGTACGCGCCGCACGTCGACACCGGCGACTTCGTCATCATCGTCAACGCCGCCAAGGTGGCTCTCACCGGCAACAAGCGTGAGGCCAAGATGGCCTACCGGCACTCCGGCTTCCCGGGCGGCCTGAAGGCGGTTCCGTACACCGTGCTGCTCGCCCAGCGCCCGGCGCTCGCCGTGGAGAAGGCCGTCAAGGGAATGTTGCCGCACAACACGCTGGGTCGCCAGATGCTGTCCAAGCTCAAGGTCTACGCCGGACCGAACCACCCGCACGGGGCCCAGCGCCCGCAGCCCTATCAGCTGACCCAGGTCACGCAGCAGGCCCCCGCGCCGGCCCCCGCCTCGTCAGTGCCGCCGCCGCCGTCGCCGTCGCAAGGAGATTCGTGACCGAGAGCACCGTCGTCGAGGCCCCGTCCCCCGAGGCGCCGTCCCCCGAGGTCGCCGTCGACGGTGGCGAGCCCCCCGCACGCCGTGCGGCCACGGGGCCGACCGGCGCGACCGGCCGTCGCAAGGAGGCGATCGCCCGCGTCCGGATGGCGCCGGGCAACGGGTCGTGGACGGTCAACGGCCGCACGCTCGAGGCCTACTTCCCCAACAAGGTCCACCAGCAGCTGGTGCGGGAGCCGTTGGTGACCCTCGAGCTGGCCGACGCCTACGACGTCATCGCCAAGCTCTCCGGTGGCGGGGTGTCCGGCCAGGCCGGTGCGCTGCGCCTTGCGATCGCCAGGGCTTTGATCTCCGTGGACATCGAGAGCCGGCCGCCGCTGAAGAAGGCCGGGTTCCTGACCCGCGACCCGCGGGCCAAGGAGCGCAAGAAGTACGGGCTGAAGAAGGCGCGCAAGGCGCCTCAGTACTCCAAGCGCTGAGCCGAACGTCCCCGACATGGGACGGCTGTTCGGCACCGACGGCGTACGGGGGTTGGCGAACCGCGACCTGACGGCCGAGGGTGCGCTGGCGATCGCCGAGACTGCGGCGCGTGTGCTCATCGAACGCGCCGAGGGTGCTGCGCGCCCGCGCGCGGTCGTGGGTCGCGACCCACGTGCCTCCGGCGAGTTGCTGGAGGGCGCCGTCGTCGCGGGGCTGGCCAGCGCCGGCGTCGATGTCGTGCGGTTGGGGGTGCTGCCGTCGCCCGCGGTGGCGTACCTAACCGGCGCACTGGAGGCCGGCCTCGGGGTCATGTTGTCCGCGAGCCACAACCCGATGCCGGACAACGGGATCAAGCTGTTCGACGCCGCCGGCTTCAAGCTCGCGGACGATGTCGAGGACGAGATCGAGGCGCGGCTGGGCGAGCGCTGGACGCGGCCGACGGGCTCAGGTGTCGGCCGGGTGACCGACGACCCGACGGCAGTGGGCCGCTACGTCGATCATCTGTTGGGAACAGCGCCCCGTCCATTGACCGGGCTCCGCGTCGTCGTCGACTGCGCCCACGGCGCCGCATCGTCGGTGGCCCCGGAGGTGTTGCGAAAGGCGGGGGCCGACGTTCTCGCGATCGGCGCCGAGCCAACCGGCATCAACATCAACGACGGCGTCGGTTATACGCACCCGGAGGCCTTACAGGCCGCGGTGCGCGACAGCGGTGCCGACGCCGGCATCGGTCACGACGGGGACGCCGACCGGTGCCTGGCGGTGGACGCGGGCGGTGAGCTGGTCGACGGCGACGCCATCCTGGCTGTCTGCGCGCTCGCGGCCCGCTCCCGGGGGGAGCTCACCGGCGACGCCGTGGTGAGCACGGTCATGGCCAACCTCGGTTTCCGCCACGCGATGGCCGCGCATGGGATCCGAGTGGTCGAGACGCCGGTCGGCGACCGCTACGTACTTCAGGCGATGCGGCGCGAGGGACTCACTCTCGGCGGTGAGCAGTCCGGCCACCTGATCTTCCTCGACCACGCAACCACCGGCGACGGCGTACTGACCGCTCTGCAGCTGCTGGCGGAGGTGGCCGGCACCGGCCGAACGTTGGCCGAGCTCGCCTCGGTCATGACCCGGCTGCCACAGGTCCTGCTCAACGTGGCGGTCGACGACCCCGCCGCAGCTGCGGGCTCCGCGCGCCTCGCGGAGGAAGTTGCGGCGGTATCGCTGGAGCTCGGCGACGACGGCCGGGTTCTCGTCCGCGTGAGCGGCACGGAGCCTGTCGTCCGGGTGATGGTGGAGGCGACCACCGAGGACCGCGCGCAGGAGTCCGCCGATCGGTTGGCACGGGCCGTGGAGGCCGCCTCGCACTGACCGTGCCAGCCAAACCGGGATGCGGCAGCTGGTCCCGGCGGGCAGCATGCGTAGATGACTCAACCATCAAGCGGCGCAGCCAGGCA